>Ga0160431_100240_pt1 | contig 36566 bp, 35 predicted proteins | sample HID1971K_E0MG_FD_108212 | JGI IMG/M metagenome (GOLD analysis project Ga0160431, IMG submission 108212) | Enriched millipede-associated microbial communities from UW Madison campus, WI, USA - HID1971K_E0 MG | ecosystem: Host-associated > Arthropoda: Insects > Digestive system > Unclassified ...
AATCGCTGAAAATGCGCTTGAGTGTAGAAGGCGCGGTATTATGCCTGCTTTGTCCGGCGGCATGAAAAGCCGGTGGTCGAGCATGATGGGCGGATTGGATCAGATGGCACCCTGGCTGACAGTAATAGGCATTGGCGAAGACGGTTTCAGTGGCTTGGGCAAGCAGGCCCGACGCGCCTTGCTGGGCGCCTCGCGGATCATCGGCAGCCCGCGCCAGCTGGCCTTGCTGCCGCGCTGCATCAGCGGCGCACGGCAAGACTGGCCCAGCCCGTTCTCCCTGGCCCCGGTGCTGGCGCTGCGCGGTGAACCCGTGTGCGTACTGGCCAGTGGCGACCCGATGTTCTACGGCGTCGGTGCCAGTTTGGCGCGGCACGTGCCAGCCACTGAAATGCACGTGCTGTCGATGCCCTCCTCCTGCGCCCTGGCCGCTGCCCGCCTGGGCTGGCCGCTGCAGGAGGTGCAGGTGGTGTCGGTGGTGGCGCGGCCACTGGCAGCGCTCAACGCCCACCTGCACAGCGGCATGCGCCTGTTGGTGCTGAGCAATGATGGTGACAGCCCCGCCGCTATCGCCGCGCAGCTACGCGAACGCGGCTTCGGGCCAAGCCGCCTGCATGTACTCGAACACCTGGGAGGCCCGGACGAGCGCCAGCTGTCGGGCAGTGCCGACGATTGGCCTTGCCCGCCAGTGGCCGCGCTCAACCTGGTCGCCATCGAGTGCCAGGCCACGCCAGATGCGCCACGCCTGGCACGCGTGCCCGGCCTGTCGGACAGCGCCTTCCGTCACGACGGCCAGCTGACCAAGCGCGACGTGCGCGCCATTACCCTCGCCCGCCTGGCCCCTCAACCGGGTGAGCTGCTGTGGGACGTCGGCGCCGGTTGCGGCTCGATCGGCATCGAATGGATGCGCGCCCACCCTGCCTGCCGTGCCCTGGCGATCGAAGCCGACGAAGGCCGCCAGGGTTTCATCGAACACAACCGCGACGCCCTGGGCGTTCCCGGTTTGCAGCTGGTTCGCGGCAAGGCGCCTGAGGCCCTGGCCGAGCTGGAGCGCCCGGATGCGATCTTCATCGGCGGCGGCGTCACCCGCGAAGGGGTGCTGCCGCTGTGCTGGGAACGCTTGCGCCCCGGCGGTCGCCTGGTGGCCAATGCGGTGACCCTGCAAAGCGAACTGGCACTGGCGCATTTCCGTGAGCAGCATGGCGGCGAACTGACCCGCATCCATGTTGCCCAGGCCCAGCCCCTGGGCGCCTTCGATACCTGGCGCCAGGCCCTGCCGATCACCTTGCTCGACGTGGTGAAGCCGCTCGATGCGTGAAGAAACCCGCGAACAACCAGCCCCGCTGCGCAGCGGCCTGACCACCGGCAGCTGCGCCACCGCCACCAGCCTGGCCGCAGCGCGCCTGCTGCTCACTGGCCAGGTCAATGACGCCGTGAGCATCACCCTGCCCAAGGGCAAGGTGGTGCAGATGCGCCTGGAATTCTGCCGCCGCGACGACGAGCGCGCCGAAGCAGGCACGCTCAAGGATGCCGGCGACGACCCGGATGTCACCCATGGCGCACTGCTCTACAGCCAGGTGCGCCTGGTGGCTGAACCCGGTGTGCGGTTCGTCGCAGGCCTTGGGGTCGGCACGGTCACCCGGCCTGGCCTGGTGCTCGCCGTGGGTGAACCCGCGATCAACCCGGTGCCCCGGCGCATGATCAGCGAACACCTGCAGCAACTGGCCGATGACTGCGCCTACCCGGGCGGCTTCGAGGTCACGGTGAATGTGCAAGATGGCGAGCAACTCGCGCTGAAGACCATGAACCCGCGCCTGGGCATTCTCGGCGGCCTGTCGATTCTGGGCACCAGCGGTATCGTGCGGCCCTTCTCGTGCTCGGCCTACATCGCCTCGATCCACCAAGGCATCGACGTGGCCCACACCAATGGCTACACCCATATTGCCGCCTGCACCGGCAATGCCAGCGAAGACACCATGCGGCGGGTCTACGGTCTGCCGGAAATCGCCCTGATCGAGATGGGCGACTTCGTCGGCGCGGTGCTCAAGCACGTGCGCAAGGTGCCGGTGCCGCGCCTGACCCTGTGCGGCGGCTTCGGCAAGATCAGCAAGCTGGCCGCCGGGCACATGGACCTGCACAGCCGCCATTCGAGCATCGACCTGCCGCAACTGGCCGGCTGGGCGGCTGACGTGGGCGCCGATGCCGAGCTGCAGGCGGCGATCATTGCCGCCAACACCAGCCAGCAGGCCCTGGCCATGGCCCACGCGGCCGGTGTCGCCCTGGGCGATGCGGTCTGCGCCCATGCGCTGGCCTTCGCTCGCAGCGTGGTGCCGGCGCAGGTGCAGGTGGAAGTGTTCGCCATCGACCGCCAGGGCGGCATCGTCGGCAAGGCCGGTGTGCAATGAGCCGGCGCATCCTGCTGCTCGGTGGCGTCACCGAGGCCTTGGCCATCGCCCGCCAGCTTGGGCCCGAGCATGTCTACAGCCTGGCCGGCATCGGCCGCGTGCCGCAGGACCTGGCCTGCCAGGTGCGGGTCGGTGGCTATGGCGGGGCCGAAGGCCTGGCCCGCTACCTGCGTGAAGCAGGCATCACGCTGCTGATCGACGCCACCCACCCCTACGCCGCGCAGATCAGCCGCAATGCCGCCACCGCCGCCCGAGCCGTCGGTATCCCGTGCTGGGCCTTGCGCCGCCCGGCCTGGCAGGCCCAGCCTGGTGACGACTGGCGCGAGGTGGAAGACTGGGCGGGGCTGAACGACGCGCTCAAGCCGTTTCAGCGGCCACTGTTCACCTTGGGGCGCGAACCGCTGCAACACCTTGACGAGATTCCGCCGGGACAGTTCTGGACGTTGCGGGCGTTGGAGGCCTGCCCTGGGAATGACCGTTGCGAGGTGATCGGGGCGCGTGGGCCATTTCAGCTCGCAGATGAGCAGGCATTGTTCGCTCGCCGGCAGATCGATGTGCTGGTCAGCAAGAACAGCGGCAGCGTGGCGACCGAGCCGAAGCTTGAGGTGGCGAGAGCGCTGGGCGTTCCGGTGCTGATCTTGAAGCGCCCGGTTCTTCCTGGCGTAGACCGTGAGTATCTGTCTTCGGAAGAAATGGTGGCGGCTCTCGGCATGCCGTGAGGCTTTTAGCGCCCTCGAGATCGAGCGCCGCCCGCGCGGCGCATCGCGGATAAATCCGCTCCTACATTTATTGCAACGTGCCACGGTCTGTCAGGCCATGGTTGTCCGCCTTTGGCGCCCGCCGAAAAATCGTGCTGTAGGAGCGGATTTATCCGCGATGCGCCGCACGAGCGGCGCTCGATCTCGAAAACGCCAACGAACATCCGCCTGGCACTTCTCCACTCCCACCGTCCCACCCAGAAAGCCAGGCAATTCCTACAACTAACTCCAATCTGTCTGAATAGACTTGCTTTTCCTCCTACCTAAACTCGAGCCCCCTCCTCTGGTAGGCGTCACCCATATGGAAATGCAATGGTGGATCTGGCTGGTGTTCGGCATCGTCCTGATCCTGCTCGAATTGGTCCTGCCCACGTTCTTCATCATCTGGTTCGGCATCGGTGCCGTACTGGTCTCACTTATCGCACTGGCTGCCCCCAGCCTGCACCTGGACATGCAGGTACTGCTGTGGGCTCTGTTCTCCTCGGGCACCACGTTGCTCTGGTTCAAGCTGCTCAAGCGCAAGCAGCCGGACGTGCGCTGGACCGCCGACAGCGTGATCGGTGAGGTCGGGCTGCTGGTCAACAGCGTTTCGCCATTCGAGAAGGGCCGTGTGCGTTTCCAGAAGCCGATCCTCGGCAACGAGGAGTGGGTCTGCGTCGCCGCCAGCGACATCTCCTCCGGCGAGCGTGTGCGGCTCGTCGCCATCGAAGGCAATACCGCCCGGGTCATTCGGGCCTGACTCCGCCATTAAAAGGAAGTAAGCATCATGACCAGCCTCATCGTCGTAGCTGTCCTCGCCCTGTTCGTCCTGATCACCGTGTTCAAGGGAGTGCGTATCGTGCCCCAGGGCGAGGAATGGATCGTCGAGCGCCTGGGCCGCTACCACAGCACGCTCAAGCCCGGCCTGAACATCGTCATTCCGTACATGGACGTGGTCGCGTACCGCCTGCCGACCAAGGACATCATCCTCGATGTGCAAGAGCAGGAAATCATCACCCGCGACAACGCGGTAATCGTCGCCAATGCCCTGTGCTTCGCCAAGGTGGTCGACCCGCAGAAGGCCTCCTACGGCGTGCAGAACTTCTCGTTCGCCGTCACCAGCCTGACCATGACCTCGCTACGCGCCATCGTCGGCGCCATGGACCTGGACGAAGCGCTTTCCAGCCGCGAGCAGATCAAGGCGCGCCTGCGTGAGGCGATGTCCGAGCAGACCGAAGACTGGGGCGTGACCGTACGCTCGGTGGAGATCCAGGACATCAAGCCATCCGAGAACATGCAACTGGCCATGGAGCGCCAGGCGGCCGCCGAGCGGGAGCGTAAAGCCGACGTGACCCGCGCCGAAGGCGCCAAGCAAGCAGCGATCCTCGAAGCCGAGGCGCGCCTGCAGTCGGCCAGGCTGGACGCCGAGGCGCAGATCAACCTGGCCGAAGCCTCGGCACAGGCGATTTCGCTGGTCAAGGAGGCGGTGGGCAACGAGACGGTGCCGGCCATGTACCTGCTGGGCGAGCGCTATGTGGGCGCCATGGAGAATCTGGCCGGCAGCAGCAATGCCAAGGTGGTGGTGCTGCCGGCGGATCTGCAGGAGACGGTGCGTGGGTTGATGGGGCGTAGCAAGGCTTGAGATTGCCGGGGCCGCTTTGCGGCCCATTCGCGGGACAAGCCCGCTCCCACAAGTGATGCGCCAATTTTCAGAGGAGCACGGTCCCGCGAATGGGCTGCGCTCCCACAAGTGATGCACCAATTTTCAGAGGAGCGCGGTCCCTGTGGGAGCGGGCTTGTCCCGCGAATGGCTGCGCAGCAGCCCCAGATATCACCACCCACCTGCGTCACTTCACCGCACCCCGCATTTTTACCTATACTCCGCCTTACAATACCCGCCACGATTCCTGACCGGATCTCTCCATGCCCCCACGTCGGCACATCGCCTGGATAGCCTGCTTCGCAGTGCTGTTCAACCTGCTGGCCATGCCGCTGTCCACTGCCGCGCCCAAGGGCCCGGCCGAACAGCTGCTGTGGGGGGCTTTCTGTTCCAGCCTGGCCGGCAAGGCCAAGGTCGACGTACAAGCCTTGGCCAAGATCGACCTCGGCACGCAAAGCGACGACCATTCCAACATGCAGCACTGCTGGTGCTGCTCCGGCGCCGCGCCGCTGCTGGCCCTGCCAGGCTACCCGCCACAGCTGCACAACCCACCCACGCTGTTGGTCGACCATGCGCCAGCACCCCCCCACTACCAAGCGACGCCGCGCCAGTTATGGCCCGCGCTCAACCCCCGTGCCTCTCCCCTGGTCTGAGTTCATCACGCTGTCTGCCTGAACCCGAACAGAATGGAGACTCACCCAATGCTCAAGCAAGCTCTTGTAGTGGCCGCCTTGCTGCTGCCCGGCGCCTTTGCCAATGCCCATGAATACACCGTGGGCGACCTGCACATCGCGCACCCCTGGTCGCTGCAACTGCCACCCAATGCGCCCAACGTCGCCGCGTATTTCATCGTGCACAACAACGGCAAGGTCGATGATCGTCTGCTCAGCGTCGACAGCCCGATCACCGCTGACGCACAACTGCACGAACACAACATGACCGCCAGCGGCACCATGAAGATGCAGCAGGTGCCCAGCGTGGTGGTGCCGGCCGGCCAGGACGTGATCTTCGCCCCCAGCGCCTACCACGTGATGCTCATGCAGCCCAAGGACCGCAGCCTGCTCAGCGACGGCAAGCGCTTCCCGCTGACCCTGCACTTCGAGAAGGCCGGTGACATCACGGTCGATGTCGCCGTGCAGAAGCAGCCGCCGGCGGACCAGCCCCAAGGCCACGAACACGCGCACTGACCGCTAGCTGACAGGCGCTCGCACCATGAGCCTGCCGCGCAACCGCCTCAGCCGTACCACCCGCCCTGATCGCAGGCGCGTCGGTGGCGGCTGGCTGAGCCTGTTCGCCATGTGGATGATCTTCATCGGCCCGCTGGTTTCCCAGTCGATGCCGATGGACCACCACGCCGGCATGAGCATGCCGATGGACATGGCGATGCCTGCCAGCCATCAGCATGGCGGCGATGCCCACTCTGGCCATGGCGACGATGGCCAGCTGCATGTGATGTGGGAAAAGTGCGGTTACTGCAGCCTGTTGTTCAACTGCCCCGCCTTACCGCAAACCCTCAGCCCGCTCAGCGCGGCCAGCGTCACCCCCGCCACCCTCAATCCCGCGCCCACTCACCAGGGCCATGCCCGGCAGGCCGTGTTCCCCGGTGCGCGCAGCCGCGCGCCGCCGCCTTCGATCAGCGTCTGAAACCACCATTGCTGCACGGAGCCAGGAGGCTTCGCGCTCACTCATGACTGATCGACGGAAATCTTATGTCCGGCTGTACCCCTGCTTTTGCCTATGCATTCAAAGGCACACTCGCCGCCCTGTGCGGCTCGCTGCTCGCGCCCATGGCCCTGGCCGCCGACCCTGGCCACGAAGGCCATGAGCATGACCTGGCCGAGCTGAGCCCGACGGTGATCACCGCCATTGCACCCAGCTCGCCGCTGACCGTGGTCACCAACCCGAAAGACCCGCGCCAGCCCGTGCCGGCCAGCGATGGCGCCGACTACCTCAAGACCATCCCCGGCTTTTCGGCGATTCGCGCCGGCGGCACCAACGGCGACCCGGTGCTGCGCGGCATGTTCGGTTCACGCCTGAACATCCTCACCAACGGCGGCGTGATGCTCGGTGCCTGCCCCAACCGCATGGATGCGCCGACGTCCTACATTTCGCCGGAGACGTACGACCGCCTCACCGTGATCAAAGGCCCGCAAAGCGTGATCTGGGGCCCCGGCGGCTCGGCCGGGACCGTCCTCTTCGAACGTGAACCGGAAAAGTTCGGCCCCCTCGGCAGCCGGGTCAACGCCAGCCTGCTGGCGGGCTCCAATGGCCGCTTCGACAAATTGGTCGATGCCGCCGCCGGCAACAGCCAGGGCTATGCCCGCTTCGTCGGCAACCAGTCGCACTCGGACGATTACCAGGATGGCAGCGGCGACACCGTGCCCTCGCGCTGGGACAAATGGAACGGCGATGTGGCCCTGGGCTGGACCCCCGACCAGGACACCCTGCTGGAGCTCACTGCCGGCAAGGGTGACGGCGAAGCACGCTACGCCGGGCGCGGCATGGACGGTGCTCAGTTCAAGCGCGAAAGCCTGGGCCTGCGCTTCGAGAAGTCCAACCTGGGCGAGGTGCTCGACAAGATCGAGGCGCAGGTCTACTACAACTACGCCGACCACGTCATGGACAACTACACCCTGCGTACCCCGTCAGGCATGGGCATGATGGCCGGGCCAATGGCCTCCGCCGTGGACCGCCGCACGCTGGGCGCACGCATCAAAGCCACCTGGCGCTGGGCCGACGTGCAACTGATCAGCGGCATCGACGCGCAGACCAACGAGCACCGTGCACGCAGCGCCATGGGCGTCGACGCCTACAAGAACGAGCCCTGGGAAAAGGACGCCGACTTCCACAACTACGGTGCGTTCGGCGAACTCACCTGGTATGCCACCGGCCAGGACCGCCTGATCACCGGCGCTCGCCTGGATCGCGCCTCGGCCAGGGATTTCCGTGATGACAGCGCTACCAACGGCGACACCCGTGCCGACACCCTGCCCAGTGGTTTCGTGCGCTACGAGCACGACCTGGCGGCGCTGCCAGCCACCACCTACATCGGCCTCGGCCATGCCCAGCGCTTCCCCGACTACTGGGAGCTGTTCTCCCCGGACCAGGGGCCAGCCGGCTCGACCAACGCCTTCGACAGCATCAAGCCCGAGAAGACCACCCAGCTCGACTTCGGCATCCAGTACCGCGACGAGCGCCTGGAAGCCTGGGCCTCGGGTTACGTCGGGCAGATTCGCGACTACATCCTGTTCGACTACCACACCGGCATGATGGGCATGAGCACCTCCCAGGCGCAGAACATCGATGCCCGCATCATGGGCGGCGAACTGGGTGCCGCCTACAAGCTGACGGAAAACTGGAAGACCGATGCGACGCTCGCCTACGCTTGGGGCAAGAACAGCAGTGATGGCAAAGCGCTACCCCAGATGCCACCCCTGGAAAGCCGCCTGGGCCTGACCTACAGCCGCGACACCTGGAGTGCCGGGGCACTGTGGCGGCTGGTCGCGGCGCAAAACCGCATCGCCGAGAACCAGGGCAACGTGGTCGGCAAGGACTACGACAAGAGCGCCGGCTTCGGTGTGTTCTCGCTCAACGGCACCTACAAGGTGAACCACAACCTCAAGCTCAGCGCAGGGGTCGACAACCTGTTCGACAAGACCTACGCCGAGCACCTGAACCTGGCCGGGAATGCCGGGTTCGGCTACCCGGCCACTGATCCACAGCCGGTGAACGAGCCAGGCAGGACCTTCTGGACCAAGGTCGATTTGAGCTTCTGACAACAACAATGGGCGCGGTCACGGTCGCGCCCCTCAGCTGGTCAAACAGGAGGTTCCCATGAGCGGAACACGCGTTTCCTTCTACAACCTGGCCTGGCGCTGGCATTTCTATGCCGGGCTGTTCGTGGCCCCTTTCATGATCCTGCTGGCGATCACCGGGATCATCTATCTGTTCAAGCCGCAGCTCGACCCGCTGCTGTATCGCGACCTGATGGTGGTCGAAGCCGGGCATCACCGACAGGGCGCGGACCTGATGCTGGCCGAAGTGCGCCAGGCGTATCCGAAGGGCCACGTGGGTCAGTACCTGCCGCCGATCGATGCCGAGCGCAGCGCGCAGTTCGTGGTGCATGACGGTGGGCGCGAGCTGAATGTGTTCGTCGACCCTTACAGCGGCAAGATCCTCGGCGAGCAGGACGCCAAGCAGAACCTGCAGGCCATCGCCCGCGCCTTGCACGGCGAGGTGATGGTCGGCACGGTCGGCGACCGCCTGGTGGAGCTGGCTGCCGGCTGGGGCATCGTGCTGGTGGTGTCCGGCCTCTACCTGTGGTGGCCGCGGGGGCGCAACGGCGCTGGCGTGCTATGGCCGCGCATCGGGGCGAAAGGTCGAGTGTTCTGGCGCGACCTGCATGCCGTCACCGGTTTCTGGGGCTCGGCCCTGCTGTTGCTGATGCTGATCAGCGGCATGACCTGGACCGGGCTGTGGGGCAAGCAGTACGCCGACTTGTGGAACCGCTTCCCGGCGGCCATGTGGAATGACGTGCCCAAGTCCGATCAGCAGGCCGGTGAGCTGAACAAGGCCCACCGCCAGACCGTGCCCTGGGCGCTGGAAAACACGCCCCTGCCGCAATCCGGCGCGCATGCCGAACATGCCGGGCATCACACGATGTCGGACATGCCGGCAGCGCCACAGGTGACCCTGCAGCAGGTGGAGGACGTGGCCACCGAGCGCCTGGTCGAGGCGGGTTACAGCATCACCCTGCCAACCACTGCCGACGGCGTGTTCACCATCGCCGTGTTCGCCGACGACCCACGCAACGACGCCACCCTGCATGTCGACCAGTACACCGGCAAGGTGCTGACCGACGTGCGCTGGCAAGACTACAGCCCGGTTGCCCAGGCGACCGAACTGGGCGTGATGCTGCACGAAGGCAAGATGTTCGGCGCGCTGAACCAGATCATCATCCTGCTGGTGTGTCTGATGATCCTGCTGGGCTCGGTGAGCGGGCTGGTGATGTGGTGGAAGCGCCGGCCGGAAGGTGGCCTGGGCGTGCCGCCGCTGCGCCATGACCTGCCGCGCTGGAAGACAGCGGTGGGGGTGATGCTGGTGCTGGGGGTGATGTTCCCGCTGGTGGGGGTGTCGATGGTGGTGATGTGGGTGGTGGACAGTCTGGTGGTGCGGCGGCGCCGGGTGCTGGCCCAGGCTTGAGGACGCTGCCGGCTGTTCTGGCCTCATCGCCGGCAAGCCGGCTCCCACATTTACAAGGCGCCGCCTCTCCCTGTGGGAGCCGGCTTGCCGGCGATTGGGCTGCAAAGCAGCCCAACTGCACCCCAGAAGTCGTGTCGATCTGTCGCGCCCCGATTTGGGACGCTCGTGTTAGCCTACTCGGCTTTCAGAAAAAGACTGACCCTCAATGGAATGCAGCCAATGACCCCGACCCCTCCTGCTGAAGACCAGCACCTGCAGCGCAACCTGACCAACCGCCACATCCAGCTGATCGCCATCGGTGGCGCCATCGGCACCGGCCTGTTCATGGGCTCGGGCAAGACCATCAGCCTGGCGGGGCCGTCGATCATCTTCGTCTACATGATCATCGGCTTCATGCTGTTCTTCGTCATGCGCGCCATGGGTGAACTGCTGCTGTCGAACCTCAACTACAAGTCGTTCATCGACTTCTCCGCCGACCTGCTCGGCCCCTGGGCCGGCTACTTCACCGGCTGGACCTACTGGTTCTGCTGGGTGGTCACCGGCATCGCCGACGTGGTGGCGATCGCCGCCTACACGCAGTTCTGGTACCCCGACCTGCCGCAGTGGATACCGGCGCTGACCTGCGTGGCGCTGCTGCTGTCGCTGAACCTGGTCACCGTGAAGATGTTCGGTGAGCTGGAGTTCTGGTTCGCCCTGATCAAGATCGTCGCCATCCTCGGCCTGGTCGCCACCGGCCTGTACATGGTCATCACCGGCTTCGATTCGCCGAGCGGGCACACCGCACAGCTGGCCAACCTGTGGAATGATGGCGGCATGTTCCCCAACGGCCTGATGGGCTTCTTCGCCGGCTTCCAGATTGCCGTGTTCGCCTTCGTCGGCATCGAGCTGGTCGGCACCACCGCCGCCGAAGCGAAGAACCCCGAGCGCACCCTGCCACGGGCAATCAACTCGATCCCGGTGCGGATCATCGTGTTCTATGTGCTGGCACTGATCGCGATCATGGCGGTCACCCCCTGGCGCGACGTGGTGCCGGGCAAGAGCCCGTTCGTTGAACTGTTCGTGCTGGCCGGCCTGCCGGCGGCGGCGAGCATCATCAACTTCGTGGTGCTGACCTCGGCGGCCTCGTCGGCCAACAGCGGCGTGTTCTCTACCAGCCGCATGCTCTACGGCCTGGCCCAGGAAGGCGATGCGCCGCAGGCGTTCGAAAAACTGTCGCGCCGCGCGGTGCCGGCCAACGGCCTGTTCTTCTCCTGCACCTGCCTGTTGCTCGGCGCGGTATTGATCTACCTGGTGCCCAACGTGGTCGAAGCGTTCACCCTGGTCACCACGGTGTCGGCGGTGCTGTTCATGTTCGTCTGGACGCTGATCCTGCTGTCGTACCTGAAGTACCGCAAACACCGCGCGGCGCTGCACCAGGCCTCGAAGTACAAGATGCCGGGCGGGCGATTCATGTGCTACGTGTGCCTGGTGTTCTTCGCCTTCATTCTGGTGTTGCTGAGCCTGGAGGCGGACACCCGCTCGGCACTGGTCGTCACGCCGATCTGGTTCGTGCTGCTGGCGGTGACCTATCAGTTTGTGCGCAGCAAGCGGCATCCGCGCACGGCTGTGCGTAACGGCTGATTCTGCAAGGGGCTGCTTTGCAGCCCGATCGCCGGCAAGCCGGCTCCCACAGGGATTGCATTGTTCTTGGGAGCAACGCTGTACCTGTGGGAGCTGGCTTGCCAGCGATGGGCTGCGCAGCGGCCCCATTCCTGTGCACCCCAGATTGCCAGGCACCAACCTGGCCCTCGCCAACGCCCTAATACCTCGCACAACCCCTCTACTGCGCCCCTTTCGCCATTCGGCACACCCCTTGCAACGCCCCTCCCCGCTGGCCAACACCCTAAAAAACTCAGCGGAGAGAGCACATGAAGCGTCGCAGTCTGATCAAGGCCTTTACCCTCAGCGCATCGATCGCGGCGATGGGCCTGAGCTGGAGCATCCAGGCCGCCGAAACCATCAAGGTCGGCATCCTGCATTCGCTGTCCGGGACCATGGCGATCTCCGAGACTTCGCTCAAGGACATGGCGCTGATGACCATCGACGAGATCAACGCCAAGGGCGGGGTCAACGGCAAGCTGCTGGAGCCGGTGGTGGTCGACCCAGCCTCCAACTGGCCGCTGTTCGCCGAGAAGAGCCGCCAGTTGCTGACCCAGGACAAGGTCGCGGTGGTGTTCGGCTGCTGGACCTCGGTGTCGCGCAAGTCCGTGCTGCCGGTGTTCGAAGAGCTCAACGGCCTGCTGTTCTACCCGGTGCAGTACGAAGGTGAGGAGATGTCGCCGAACGTCTTCTACACCGGCGCCGCGCCCAACCAGCAGGCGATCCCGGCGGTGGAATACCTGATGAGCGAGGACGGCGGCAGCGCCAAGCGCTTCTTCCTGCTCGGCACCGACTACGTCTACCCGCGCACCACCAACAAGATCCTGCGCGCCTTCCTGCACAGCAAAGGCGTGGCCGACAAGGACATCGAAGAGGTCTACACGCCGTTCGGCCATGCCGATTACCAGACCATCGTCGCCAACATCAAGAAGTTCTCCGCAGGCGGCAAGACCGCGGTGATCTCCACCATCAATGGCGACTCCAACGTGCCGTTCTACAAGGAGCTGGCCAACCAGGGCCTGAAGGCCACCGACGTACCGGTGGTGGCGTTCTCGGTGGGTGAAGAGGAGCTGCGCGGCATCGACACCAAGCCGCTGGTGGGCCACCTGGCGGCGTGGAACTACTTCGAATCGGTGGATAACCCGGTCAACCAGAAGTTCGTCGCCGACTGGAAGGCATACGCCAAGGCCAAGGGCCTGCCGGGCGCCGACAAGGCGGTGACCAACGACCCGATGGAGGCCACCTATGTGGGCATCCACATGTGGGCGCAGGCGGCGGAGCAAGCCAAGTCCACCGATGTCGACAAGGTCCGCGAGGCGCTGGCCGGGCAGAGTTTCAAGGCACCGTCCGGCTTTACCCTGACCATGGACAAGACCAACCACCACCTGCACAAGCCGGTGATGATCGGCGAGATCCAGGATGACGGGCAGTTCAGCGTGGTGTGGGAGACCGAGCAGCCGCTGCGGGCGCAGCCTTGGAGTCCGTTCATTCCGGGGAATGACAAGCGGCCCGATTTCGCGGTGAAAGGTAACTGAGTGCATTGGGGCCGCTGCGCGCCCCATTCGCGGGGCAAGCCCGCTCCCACAGAAATACCACTGTCCTCGGGACCTGTGAGTTACCTGTGGGAGCGGGCTTGTCCCGCGAAGAATCCACCGCCGATTTTCCAGGATTGCCCGCATGCTCAGATTCCTGCTCACCCTCCTGCTGCTATTGCCCCTGGCAACCCAAGCCAGCGAAGGCGAATTCTTCCTCACCGCCAAGCCTGCCGAGCAAGCCCGCCTGCTCGAAAGCTGGGCGGCCGAACCCGACGCTGCACGCCTGCCTCTGCTGGACAACCTGCGCCAGGGCCGCATCGCCGAAGGCGACACCCGCAAGCTTCGCCTGAACAACCGCCTGCGCGGTCTGATCGACAACGCCCTGGCCAGCCATCAATTGCTCGGTGACAACCGCGACCTGCGCCTTGCCGCCGCCCAGCACCTGCAAAAAAGCGCGCAGCCCGCGCAGATGGCCTTCCTCGACCGCCGTTTCGCCAGCGAGCCGGACGCCGCCGTGCATGCCGCCCTCGGCCTGGCCCTGGCCAACCTGCAGCTGGGCGCCAGCGAACCCTCGGTACGCCTGGCCGCCGTGCGCCTGCTTGGCGAAACCGGCGACCCGCTGGCCCGCACCCGCCTGGAAGCGCTGCTGCAACCCAGCGCCGAAACCGACGCCGCAGTACGCACCGCCGCCGAAACCAGCCTGGCCCAGGTCAAGCGCAAACTGCTGGTCGGCGAGCTGCTCGGACAGGCCTTCAGCGGCTTGTCGCTGGGGTCGATCCTGCTACTGGCGGCATTGGGCCTGGCCATCACCTTCGGCCTGCTCGGGGTGATCAACATGGCCCATGGCGAGATGCTCATGCTCGGTGCCTACAGCACCTACATGGTTCAGGTCCTGCTGCAGCGCTACGCGCCGGGCGCCATCGAGTTCTACCCGCTGATCGCCCTGCCGGTGGCCTTCACCGTCAGCGCCGGGGTCGGCATGGCGCTGGAGCGCACGGTGATCCGCCACCTCTATGGCCGCCCGCTGGAAACCCTGCTGGCGACCTGGGGCATCAGCCTGATCCTGATCCAGGCCATCCGCCTGCTGTTCGGCGCGCAGAACGTCGAGGTGAGCAACCCGGCCTGGCTGTCCGGCGGTATCCAGCTGCTGCCCAACCTGGTGCTGCCGTACAACCGCCTGGTGATCATCGGCTTCGCCCTGGCCGTGGTGCTGCTCACCTGGCTGCTGCTCAACCGCACGCGGCTGGGCCTGAACGTGCGCGCGGTCACCCAGAACCGCAACATGGCGGCCTGCTGTGGCGTGCCCACCGGGCGCGTGGACATGCTCGCCTTCGGCCTCGGTTCGGGTATCGCCGGGCTAGGCGGCGTGGCCCTGAGCCAAGTCGGCAACGTCGGCCCGGACCTGGGCCAGAGCTACATCATCGATTCGTTCCTGGTGGTGGTGCTCGGCGGCGTCGGGCAACTGGCCGGCAGCCTCTGGGCGGCCTTTGGCCTGGGCATCGCCAACAAGCTGCTGGAGCCGCAGATCGGCGCCGTGCTTGGCAAGATCCTCATCCTTGCGTTGATCATTCTGTTCATCCAGAAGCGCCCGCAAGGCCTGTTCGCCCTCAAGGGACGGGTAATCGACTGATGAACCAGCCACTGCTTGTCACCGCTTCACAAAAAGCCGGCCCGCGCGTGACGCTGGCCATCGCCGCTGTCGCCGCCCTGCTGTTGCTGGCCTTGGCGCTGCTGTCGCTATTGCCGGCAGGCCATGCGCTGCAGGTGTCGGCCTACACATTGACGCTGGTCGGCAAGATCCTCTGCTACGCCATCGTCGCCCTGGCCCTGGACCTGGTCTGGGGGTATGCCGGGCTGTTGTCGCTTGGCCACGGCCTGTTCTTCGCCCTCGGTGGCTACGCCATGGGCATGTACCTGATGCGCCAGGCGGCCGGCGATGGGTTGCCAGGGTTCATGACCTTCCTGTCGTGGAGCGAACTGCCCTGGTACTGGGCCGGTACCCAGCACTTTGCCTGGGCCCTGTGCCTGGTGGTGCTGGCGCCGGGTTTGCTGGCGCTGGTGTTCGGCTTCTTCGCCTTCCGTTCGCGGATCAAGGGCGTGTACTTCTCGATCATGACCCAGGCCCTGACCTTCGCCGGCATGCTCTTGTTCTTTCGCAATGAAACGGGCTTTGGCGGTAACAACGGCTTCACCAGTTTCCGCACCATCCTCGGCTTCGACATTGCCGCCCAGGGCACACGGGCGGTGCTGTTCCTGCTCACGGTAGGCTTGCTGCTGGCCAGCCTGTACCTGTGCTGGCGGCTGACCCAGAGCAAGTTCGGCCGCCTGCTCACCGCCGTGCGCGATGCCGAGAACCGCCTGATGTTCTGCGGCTACGATCCGCGTGGTTTCAAGCTGCTGGTGTGGGTGCTCAGCGCCGTGCTGTGCGGCCTGGCCGGTGCGCTGTATGTGCCGCAGGTGGGCATCATCAACCCCAGCGAGATGTCGCCGACCAACTCCATCGAAGCCGCCGTGTGGGTGGCCCTGGGCGGTCGCGGCACGCTGATCGGCCCGCTGCTCGGCGCCGGCCTGGTCAACGGCATGAAGAGCTGGTTCACGGTGGCCTTCCCGGAGTTCTGGCTGTTCTTCCTCGGCGCACTGTTCATCCTCGTCACCCTGTACCTGCCCAAAGGCGTGGTCGGCCTGCTGAAGAAAAGGAGCCAGCCATGAGAGGCGTCCCCCCTGTGCATCCCGAGTTCATGCTCGAACCGGTCTTCGATCACCTGGGCGCCGGCCGCGATGCCATTGGCTTGGGCAGCCGCCGCGCGGCAGGCCTGGACACGCGCCATGGCACGGTGCTGAGCCTTGAGGGCATCAGCGTCAGCTTCGATGGCTTCAAGGCGCTCAACGCGCTGAACCTGTACATCGGTGTCGGCGAACTGCGCTGCATCATCGGCCCGAACGGCGCCGGCAAGACCACGATGATGGACGTGATCACCGGCAAGACCCGTCCCGACACGGGCAGCGCGTATTTTGGCGACACCCTCGACCTGACCCGCATGAGCGAATTCCAGATCGCCCAGGCCGGCATCGGGCGCAAGTTCCAGAAGCCCACGGTGTTCGAAGCGCTGACGGTATTCGAGAACCTTGAGCTGGCCCTGAAGACCGACAAGTCGGTGTGGGCCAGCCTGGCCGCGCGCTTGAACGGCGAGCAACGCGCGCGCATCGAGCAGGTGTTGACCACGCTGCGCCTGCTGCCCCTGGCCCAACGCCAGGCCGGCCTGCTGTCCCACGGGCAGAAGCAGTTCCTGGAGATCGGCATGCTGCTGGTGCAGGAACCGCAATTGCTGTTGCTCGACGAGCCCGTGGCGGGCATGACCGATGCCGAGACCGAATTCACCGCCGAGTTGTTCAAGGGGCTGGCCGGCAAGCACTCGCTGATGGTGGTGGAGCATGACATGGGGTTCGTCGGCAGCATCGCCGACCATGTGACCGTGCTGCACCAGGGCAGCGTGCTGGCGGAGGGGTCGCTGGAGCAGGTGCAGGCGGATGAGCGGGTGGTCGAGGTTTATCTGGGCCGATGAATTCTTGTGCCTGTACCGGCCTCATCGCCGGCAAGCCGGCTCCCACACCGATCTCCAGGGCTGCGGGATCCTTGTGGGAGCCGGCTTGCCGGCGATGAGGCCGGTGCAGCCACAGCAACAACTTCAGGAACTCTCACATGCTGAAAATCGACACCCTGCACCAATACTACGGCGGCAGCCACATCCTGCGCGGCCTGTCCTTCGAGGCCAAGGTCGGCGAAGTCACCTGCCTGCTCGGGCGCAACGGCGTGGGCAAGACCACCCTGCTGCGCTGCCTGATGGGCCTGGTGCCGACGCGCGAAGGTAGCGTCGAATGGGAAGGCAAGCCGATCACCACGCTCAAGCCGCAACAGCGGGTCCAGGCCGGCATCGCCTACGTCCCCCAGGGCCGCGAGATCTTCCCGCGCCTCACCGTCGAGGAAAACCTGCTGATGGGCCTGTCGCGCTTCCGTGCCCGCGAGGCGCGCGAAGTGCCAACGTTCATCTACGAACTGTTCCCGGTCCTGGAACAGATGAAGCAACGCCGCGGCGGCGACCTGTCCGGCGGCCAGCAGCAACAGCTGGCCATCGGCCGCGCCCTGGCCAGCCGCCCACGGCTGCTGATCCTCGACGAACCGACCGAAGGCATCCAACCCTCGGTGATCAAGGAAATCGGCGCGGTCATCCAGCGCCTGGCCGAACGTGGCGACATGGCCATCCTGCTGGTGGAGCAGTTCTACGACTTCGCCGAGGCACTGGCCGACCAATACCTGGTCATGGCCCGTGGCGAGATCGTCCAGCGCGGGCGCGGTGAAAACATGCAGGCCGAGGGTGTGCGGGGGCTGGTAACCATTTAATCTGCTGCCATCGACCTTGCGAGACGCTGCACATGAGCCACGAAATCCGTGACGCCCTGGCCACCGACCTACCGGGCATCCTTGAGATCTACAACGACGCGGTGCGCAACACGACGGCGATCTGGAACGAAACGCCGGTGGACCTGGCCAACCGTCAGGCCTGGTTCGAGGCGCGGGCCCTGCAGGGTTATCCGATCCTGGTGGCGGTGGATGAAACGGGTGTGCTGGGTTATGCCTCGTTTGGCGACTGGCGGCCGTTCGAGGGGTTTCGCCACACCGTGGAGCACTCGGTGTATGTCCGTGGCGGCCAGCGTGGCAAAGGCCTGGGGCCGGCGCTGATGGCGGCGCTGATCGAGCGGGCGCGGGGGGGTGGCAAGCATGTGATGGTGGCGGCGATCGAAAGCGGCAACGTGGGGTCGGTGCGCCTGCATGAGCGATTGGGCTTTGTGGTGACCGGGCAGATGCCGCAGGTGGGGGTGAAGTTCGGGCGGTGGCTGGATTTGACCTTCATGCAGCTGGTGTTGAATCCTGGAGCCAAGCCAGCTTGATACCTGTGCCGACCTCTTCGAGCGACAAGCCCGCTCCCACAGGTGCACCCCAGTTCTCAAAACCTGAGGTGTACCTGTGGGAGCGGGCTTGTCCCGCGAAGAGGCCGGCACAGGCAAACACATTCACATCTGGATAAACCGCCCCAACCGCTGTCTCAGCATGCTGTTCTCACTGCGCAGCTGCTGCACTTCCTGCAACAGCTCCAGCGCCAGCGCCACCCCTTCCCATTCCAGCTCAAGCTCCTGATGCAGCTTCACCGCACGCTTGGCCAAGATCGGCGCCTGATCGTCGAACAACCACTCCTCCGGCGTTCGCCCCGAAGGTTCAACGATGCCGTGCTCGACGATCTCGACCACGAAGTCGGCCGTGATATCGGCCTCCTGGCAAAGGGTGCGCATGTCCAGTTGAACGATCAGGGTGCTGCTCATGATCACTTACTCCATTGTTTCCTCGGATCGAACGCAGCCTTCTCGGAGAGCTGGGTCCACAGTTCGCGGGCAGAAGCATCGTTTGTCGGCGGCATGACCACCTTGAGCTGGGCGTAGAGGTTGCCGCGCTCGCCCTGCTTGTTCGCCAGGCCCATGCCCGGTACGCGCAGGCGCTGGCCGCTCTGGCTGTCGGGGCGGATGGTCAGGTTGATCTTGCCGGTCAGGGTCGGCACCGCCACCTTGGTGCCCAACGCCGCCTCCCACGGTGCCAGCGGCACGGTGATGATCAGGTCATGACCTTCGACATCGAACAGCGGGTGGGGTGCCAGGCGCACGGTCAGGAACAGGTCGCCATTGGCCCCGCCGCCCAGACCCGGCGCACCCTGGCCCTTGAGGCGGATGCGCTCGCCATCGGTTACCCCGGCCGGAATCTTCACGTTCAGGGTTTTGGTGGTGAACCCGGTGCGCTGGCCGGCGGCGTTGGTCTGCGGCACCTGGAAGCTGATCTGCTTGGATTCCTTGCTCAGGGTTTCTTCAAGGAAGATCGCCAGTTCCAGTTCCACGTCCTGCCCTCGCCTGCCGGCGCTGCGTTGTTGCCGGGCGCCGCCGAACGGGCTGCCGCCGCGGGCGCCGAAGATCGAGCTGAAGAAGTCGGAGAAGTCGCCGCCTTCGAAGCCGCCGCCACCGCCACGGCTTTCCCAGCCCGGCGGTGCCTGGAAGGGCCGCCCGTGCTGACCACCGTATTTGCGGATCTCGTCGAACTCGGCGCGCTTCTGGGCATCGCCGAGCACCTCGTAGGCCTCGTTGGCCTCCTTGAATTTCTCCTCGGCGTCCCGCTCCTTGCTGACATCCGGGTGATACTTACGCGCCAGCTTGCGGTACGCGGCCTTGATCGCCTTGTCGTCCGCCGTGGGCTCTACGCCGAGTATCTTGTAATAGTCTTTGAAGTCCATCTGTGGATCACCAATGTGAAATTGCGTGTTGCAACTGAAGATAGGGGTCAAGCATAGCCTTTCAAGGTGCGCTTGGCGTTGCTGCAAGGCAGACGACCGGTCTTGATTCTCTGGCCAACTGGCATAAACTGCGCGGCCGTTTTGCCTCCGGAAGCCTGTTTCCCCATGTCTGACGTATCCCCGGCCCGCGCCCTTGGCATCGACTTCGGCACCTCCAACTCCACGGTCGGCTGGCACCGCCCTGGCAGCGAGTCGCTGATCGCCCTGGAAGACGGCAAGATCACCTTGCCCTCGGTGGTCTTCTTCAATATCGAAGAGCGCCGCCCGGTGTATGGCCGCCTGGCGCTGCACGAATACCTGGAAGGCTACGAAGGCCGCCTGATGCGCTCGCTCAAGAGCCTGCTGGGGTCGAAGCTGATCAAGCACGACACCAGCGTGCTGGGCAGCGCCCTGCCGTTCAAAGACCTGCTGGGCATGTTCATCGGCGAGCTGAAAAAGCGCGCCGAGGCCGATGCCGGCCGCGAATTCGATCAGGTGGTGCTGGGTCGCCCGGTATTCTTCGTCGACGAAGACCCGGCCGCCGACCAGGAGGCCGAGGACACCCTGGCCGACGTGGCGCGCAAGATCGGCTTCAAGGACGTGTCGTTCCAGTACGAACCCATTGCCGCAGCGTTCGACTACGAGTCGGGCATCAGCCGTGAAGAGCTGGTGCTCATCGTCGATATCGGCGGTGGTACCTCGGACTTTACCCTGATCCGCCTGTCGCCCGAGCGCCATCAGGTGGCCGAGCGCCAGAGCGACATCCTCGCCACCGGCGGCGTGCACATCGGCGGTACCGACTTCGACAAGCAGCTGAGCCTGCAAGGGGTGATGCCGCTGTTCGGCTATGGCAGCCGGATGAAGAGCGGTGCGCTGATGCCTACCAGCTATCACCTCAACCTGGCCACCTGGCACACCATCAACGCCCTGTACTCGCAGAAGTCGCAGCTGGCGCTGGGCAGCATGCGCTACGACATCGAGGACACCCTCGGCATCGACCGTCTGTTCAAGCTGATCGAGCAGCGCGCCGGGCACTGGCTGGCGATGGAAGTAGAGGCCAGCAAGATCGAGCTGACCGACCAGCAGAGCCGCCGCGTCGACCTGGGCCGTGTCGAGCGCGAGCTGGGCGTGGACCTGACCCGTGCGGTGTTCGAAGGGGCCATCGAAGGGCTGCTGGAGCGCGTGCGCGGCAGCGTGACCGAGCTGCTGGCCAAGGCCGGCGTGAGCGAAGGGCAGGTGGATACGGTGTTCTTCACCGGGGGTTCCAGCGGTATTCCGGCGCTGCGCAACAGCGTGGCGGCGATGCTGCCCAATGCGCGGCATGTGGAAGGCAACATCTTTGGCAGCATTGGTAGCGGGTTGGCGATCGAGGCGCGCAAGCGTTACGGGGTAATCTGACAGCCTGAGCTGACCTCTTCGCGGGACAAGCCCGCTCCCACAGGATTACTACCCGCTCGGAGGTAATGGTGAATCTGTGGGAGCGGGCTTGTCCCGCGAAGAGGCCGGTACGGACACCCTTGAACTCAAACCAGCTCCGCCCGCTTCAGCTCACTCTTCAGGTAGGCGTAATAGATCGGCCCCGCCACCACCCCCGGCAGCCCGAACGCTGCCTCGAACACCAGCATCGCCAGCAACAGCTCCCAGGCCTTGGCACTGATCTGCCCACCGACGATCCGCGCGTTGAGGAAATACTCGACCTTGTGGATGACGATCAGATACCCCAGCGCCGCCGCCGCCACCCAGATCGACAGCGACAGGCCGACGATGGTGATCAGGGTGTTGGACATCAGGTTGCCGATCACCGGCAACAGCCCCAGCAGGAAGGTCAGCACGATCAGCGTCTTGGTCAGCGGCAGGTGCACCCCGAACATGGGCATCACCACGGCCAGGAAGATACCGGTGAAGGCGGTATTGAGCAGCGAGATCTTGATCTGCGCGAACACGATGTTGCGAAACGCCTGCACCAGCAGGCTCAGCCGTTCGAACAGCGCGGCCGCCAGCGGCTTGCGCCGGGAAATGTCAGGGATGCGCTGCAGGGCGATGATGGCGCCCAGGATCATGCCGATCAGCAGGGTCACGAACATGTGCGCCATGCCCTTGCCGACCAGTTGCAGATCGCTCAGGTGGCTCTTGATCCAGTCACCGATGGCCACCTTGAACTCGGCGGCGCTGGCCGGCAGGTACGCCTCGATGAACGGCGGCAACTGGCCACGGGCACGCTCCACCAGGCCCATGAACTTGTCCAGCGAGGCGCCGGGGTTTTCCGCCTCGTGCAGCAGGAAACTGAACGCCCCGGCGATCAGCAGCGTCAGGGTACTGACCACCAATGTGCCGAGCAGCGCCACCGCCAGCCAGCGCGCGCGCTGGCCGGCAATCAGCGGTTGTAGCCGTGGCGTGAGCATGTTGACCAGTTCGAACACCAGCAGGCCGGCCAGCAGGCTAGGCAGCAACTTCAGGGGCAGGGCCAGGAGCAACCCGGCCATCACGATGATCAGACTGGCAAGGGTGATCTGGCGGGGGGTGAAGGTCATACAGCCTCGACGGCAGACAGCGGAAAGACCCGCAGTCTGCCAGCCTTGAAGCCAGAGGCATAGGCGCAGGTCATTTCTTCTTCAGGCAGTCGCTCATGAAGGCTTTGCGCTCGTCGCCCTTCAGGGCCTTGGTGGTGGCGTCAGCGTTGCAGGTCTTCATCTTTTCCTGCTGGGCAGTCGGAACGTCCTTCTTCAGGCAGTTGCTCATGAACGCCTTGCGCTCATCGCCCTTGAGCGCCTTGGCGGAGGCGTCGGCATTGCACGAGGTCATCTTTTCCTGTTGTGCGGTGGCGGCGAATCCTTGCGCACTGAACAACACAGCCAACACCAGCAACGGCATTTGCAGCATCTTCATGGAGCGATCTCCTTTTCTCCGCGCCCGATGCACGGTGGTGCAGATCAGTGTAGACAAGAATTTTTACACGCCCGCCCGTGCCTGGCGGCGGTACTGTTCCGGCGTGCACTGGGCCTGGCGCTGGAACATGGCGATGAAGGCCGAGGCGCTGCTGTAGCCCAGGTCGAAGGCGATCGCCTGAATCGGTTGGCCGGCCTCCAGGGCTTCGATGGCGCGCAAGAAACGCAGGCGCAGGCGCCATTCACCAAAGCTGATGCCCAGCTCCCGCAGGAACTGGCGCGCCAGGGTGCGCTCGCTGACATGCACCTGCGCTGCCCACTCTGCCAGCGGGCGGTTGTCACCGGGTTCACCGCCGAGGGCGTCGAGCACCTGGCGCAAACCGTCGCTGCGGGCAAACGGCAGGTAGCAGGTCTGGGTCGGCGCCAGCAGCAGTTGGTCGAGCAGTACCTGGACCAGGCGCTGGTCGCGTTCATCCTGTGCCACCTTGAGATCGCGCCGGGCAAAGTCGCCGAGGATGGCCTTGAGGATCTCGCTGATCACCAGGCTGCAAGGCTGTTGCGGCAAGTCGGCGCACAGGCTGCGGTCCAGATAGACCGAGCGGTAGACGATGGCCTGGGGGTTGTAGCAGCCATGCTCGGTCCCCGGCGGCACCCAGACCGCATAGTGCGGAGGTGAAAGAAAGCGCTGGCCATCGACGTCCAGGTGCATGACGCCGTGGGCGGTGTAGTTGAGCTGGCCCCAGGCGTGACGATGCGGGGCGCTGTGGGTATCGGCGCCGAATTCGTCGTGACGGAAGTACACCGACGCCGGGAGCTGGTCGAACTGGGGGATGTCGAGGTATTTGCGGGCCATGGTGTCTGCTTGCAGGGGCAGGTTGTCTGGATAGGAGTATAGGCTTGCGAACGGACAGCGGATAATAGGCGCCTATCGGGGACCGCTGGGCGGCCCTTTCGCAACACCTCAGAGAATCACAGCTGTATGAATTACCTGTTCCCCCTCACCGCCATCCTGATCTGGGCCGGCAACACCGTAGTCACCAAGCTGTCCGCCGGTGCCATCCACCCCGCCGAAATCGGCTTCTACCGCTGGCTGCTGGCCGGCCTGCTGTTCACCCCGTTCCTGCTGCCCAAGGTGTGGCGCAACCGCGCGGCGATTCGCCCGCACCTGGGCAAGGTCTTCGTCCTCGGCGTGCTGGGCATGGCCATCTACCAGAGCCTGGCCTACTTCGCCGCAAGCATTACCAGCGCCACCAACATGGGCATCATCCTGTCGCTGATGCCGTTGATGTCGCTGGCGCTGTCCATCGCCTGGCTGGGCCAGCGCCTGAGCTATGGCGCCTTGCTGGGTGCCCTGGTGTCGTTCTATGGCGTGCTCGAAGTGGTATCCGCCGGCCACCCTGCCGCCCTGCTCGAACAGGGTCTGAACAGCGGCGACCTGCTGATGCTGGTGGCCACCTTCGCCTATGCCCTGTACAGCTTCCTGCTGAAGAAATGGCAGCTACGCCTGCCGCCCTTGCAGTTGCTGTACCTGCAGGTGCTGGTGGCAATCATCGTGTTGCTGCCGCTGTTCCTGGTTTCGGACAAGACCGGGCTGAATGTCCACAACGTCGGCCTGGTGCTGTATGCCTGCGTGCTGGCCTCGATGGTCGCACCGCTGGTGTGGATGCAGGCCGTACACCGCCTTGGCCCCAGCCGCACCACGCTGTTCTTCAACTTGCTGCCGGTGGTGACCGCGCTGATCGCCGCCGGCGTACTCGACGAACAACTGGCCAGCTACCACCTGATCGGCGGCCTGCTGACCCTGGCCGGCGTGGTCCTCGCCGAACGCTGGACCACCCCCGTGCGCCGTGCGGCTACAGCCCCGCAGCCTTGAGCCGAGCAGCATGCTCGGTAAACAGGCGCACCGGCGCGGCGCCCTTGCCCACGGCGCCGAGCGACTGGTTGACGATGTCCAGGTGGTCGAGCGGGTAGTCATCACCGATCACCTGCCCCAGGTGTGAACTGAAGCGCCCGACCATGCCGTCGCAGTGGCCCTTCTCCTTGACGAAGCTGCGCGCAAACAGGCGGCAGAAGCGGTTGCTGCCATCGAAACGGTTGCGCCCCTGGTCGGTGAGCCCTGGCTGCAGGGTGCCCGACCAGGAGTAATAGCGCACGCCATTCACCTCGCCCGGCCCTTCACCGCCCCAAGTGTCAGGCAAGCCCTGTGGATAAGCCTGATTGAACAGCGCCACCCCGGCGCTGGTCAGGGATTGATGCGAAGCGTGCACATCGATCGGCAACGGGTCGCGGCGCCAGCCGGTTTCCAGCCATACCAGCAGCACTGCCAGTCCATGCAACACAGCTTTTAGCAGTCGCCCCCGGGGTGAATCGCCCGGCGCTGTGCGCTCCAGATGATCGGCCAGTTCAGAGCCGTGGTTAGGCCCGGCCACCGAGGTGACGGAGGCTATCCGATCAGGCCTTTTGGTAGCGGCGTAGCGGGCATCCAGGGCGCCCTGGCTATGGCCGATCAGATTGACCTTGTCGGTGCCGGTGCGCTGACAGATGTCCTCGATGATCGCCAGCAACTGCTCGCCGCGTACCTCGCTGGAATGCAGCGGCGAAACCTGTACCGGGAACACCTGCGCCCCGCCCTTGCGCAAGGCTGGGACGATGCCAAACCAGTAGGGGTAGAGCAGCACCCTGACGAAACCGAGCATGCCCGGCACCAGCACCAGCGGGTATCGCGTGGCCAATTCCTGCCCCATTGCCCCTGCCCCTTTTCCGTGGACGATCGGCCCACACTACAGCGGCCTCGATGACCATCGCAATCGAACTCCTGGCGCGCGCTGCGGTTCCAAACCAGAACAGACCCTGTGCAAGGAGCGGGACCATGTACAAGCAGACCCTGGCAATCCTTCTGGCAAGCGCCACCCTCGCCGCCTGCGGCAGCCACCCGGAGAACCCGGTGGACTACGCCACCTACCGCGATGAACCGCTGGTCAAGCAAGTGGAAAATGGCATGACCATGCAGAAAGTCATCGCCATCGGCGGCAGCCCATCCAACGTGATCGACTTGCCGCACGGGGGCACCTGCAACGACTACATCCTCAACCGCGACGGCCACCAGCAGCCTTACTACGTGCGTTTCGACGCCACCGGCCATGTCGATGCCAAGGGCTTCAAGACTTGCAAGCAACGAGAAGAGGACAGCGACGCCGTAAGAGGCGCGTGAGCCTGCCCACACCTTGACCCACCGTCCTGATCTGATTGGAGACAACCATGAGCAACGTTGAACTTACCGATGTGCAAACCCTGCGCAAGCGTGCGCGCGAGCATGTGGAACAAGGCGCGGTGACCGAGGGTTATCAGGCTGATCGCGAAAAGATCCTGCGCCTGCTCAATGAGTCGCTGGCCACCGAGCTTGTTTGCGTGCTGCGCTACAAGCGCCACTACTTCATGGCCAGCGGGATCAAGGCGAGCGTCGCGGCCGAAGAGTTTCTCGAGCATGCCACCCAGGAAGCCGAACACGCCGACAAGCTGGCCGAACGCATCGTGCAGCTTGGGGGTGAGCCGGACTTCAATCCGGACAACCTGACCAAGAATTCCCATGCTCAGTATGTGGCGGGCAGTTCGCTGAAAGAGATGGTGCTGGAAGACCTGGTGGCCGAGCGCATCGCGATCGACAGCTACCGGGAGATCATTCAGTTCATCGGGGATACCGACCCGACCACGCGGCGGATCTTCGAGGACATTCTGGCGCAGGAAGAAGAGCACGCGGACGATATGTCCGATCTGCTCCAGGGGTTGTAATCGCGAGGGGCTGCGTTGCAGCCCATTCGCGGCACAAGGCCGCTCCCACAGGGTCATCGCACAGTCCAGGCTCAGCGGTGCCCTTGTGGGAGCGGCCTTGTGCCGCGAATGGGCCGCAAAGCGGCCCCCTTGCACTATTTCTTGCCCTTCACCGCAGCTGGCGCCTTGCCCGCCTTCATCTGCTGCAGCAAAGGCGTGCACTGATTAGGCTCATCACCACTGCTCGGCGCCACCAGCGCCAACAACCCCGCCGCCGGCCCCGCGAGCACCCCCAGCGCCACCATCCCCGCTCCGCGCAATGCCAGCGGCACCGCCTGCACTCCCGCACTGGGCTTGGCGAACGGCCCGCGCACATACAGCGGCGAACGCAGCGAGAACAGCCGCACGCCCTTGGACTCAGGGGTGATCTTCAGGTCCAGCTGTTCGCTGGCGAAATTGGCCGTGCCATTGATGTAGATGATCGCGTTCTCGGTATCGAAGATGAACAGACGCGTGGTCGCCAGCCCATCCTTGATCCCGACATCGGCCGCCGCGCAATTGATCTTCACGTCCTCGTCGCCAAACAGCTTGCCGATCACATAGTTGCCGACGTTGAGCCCGGCGATCTCCATCAGGCTGCGGCTGATCGCCCCATCATTGATCAGCATGCGCAGATCGCCATTGGCCGTACCCAGCAACGCCGCCACCGAATTGCCCCGACCGCTGATGTCGGCATCGCCGTTAAGCTCGCCGAAGCTGGTTTGCATGGGCGCGAAGCTTGGGAACAGCTGCTTGAGCTTCATGTCGCGCGCGGTCAGCTGGGCGCGGCCCTGCAGGGGCACGTTGCGCCCGTCCAGGCGAATGTTGGAGGCCAGGTTGCCGCCTGCCACCCCAAACCGCAGCGGCTCCAGGCGCAGCAGGCCGTCATCGAGGATCACGTGGGCAGACAAGTCATTGAACGGCAGCTGTTCGCTGTGGACGATGCGTTTGCCGGCGAAGGTGACATCGGCATCCATGGCGCGCCAGCGTTCGGTGCGAAACTCCTCTACCGGCAGCACCTTGCCCGCTGGCTGTTTGCTGGCGCCGCCACGGGCCTTCTGTTCAGCGTTCGAATCGGCACCGATCAGCGGTGCCAGGTCCTTGAACAGCAGCTGGTTGGAGACCAGCTTGCCCGTCAGCTTGGGCCGTGGCTGGCTGGCGACGAAGGCCAGGTCGCCATGGATATCACTGTTGCCGATCTTGCCGTTGAAACCCTGGTAATTGAAGGTCGCCCCCTCGGCATCATGCAGGTTCGCCGTGAGGTGGCCATCGGTGTTGTAGGGCGGGGTATCTGGCAGGGTTACGCCCGTCAGCGGGTACAGGTTGCCCAGGCTGGTGCCGGCCAGGCGCAGGCGCAGGTCCAGGGCACCCAGGTTGCGCGGGTCGGTCAGGGTGCCGGCCACTACCACGTGGGTGTCACCAATACGCACATCGCCCTGCAGCGGGAACGGCTGGCTGGCATCCTGCAGCGCCAGCAGGCCGCCGATCTTGCCCGTCCCGGACACGGGCTGGCCCTTGTAGCGGCCTTGGGCCTTGAGCCCAAAGGCGTAGTCCTGGGCGCCAGCGGCTTTTTCCGCACGGGCCTTGCCGACGATATCGCTGAACGGGATCGGCTTGCCCAAGGGGTCGATCTGGACCTTCATGCTGGTCTTTAGGGTCTGGTCGTCGAAGCTGACATTACCTTGGTCGAAACCGATGGCGCCGATGTCCAGCTGCCAATTGGAGGGTTCGGCATGCGCGTCCTTGGGCCCGAAGTCGAACGTCCAGTTGGCCCGGCCATCGGCCAGGCGGGTAAGGCTGGCGGTGGGTTTGACCAGATCGATGCGGGGGATGACGATCTGCTGGAACAGCAATGGCACCATCGCCAGGCGGAACTCGACGCGCTCCAGGCTGGCCATTCGCGGTTCCTTGAGCCAGTCAGGGTTGCCCAAGGTCAGGTCTTCGGCAATGAAGTGCGGCAAGGGCACCCAGCCGCGCCAGCCACCCTCTTCGGGTTCGATGCGCCAGTGCACGGCAAGGTTGCCGTTGATGGCGAACGGCCGCTGCAGGGCCTCTGAGACCTTCTCGTTGAGCAGCGGCTTGACGCGGTTCCAGTCGAAGGTGGCGATCACCACCACCAGAATTGCCAACAGGGTCAGCAGGGTGGTGAGGGTCCAGACGATGATTCTGGCAGGACGCGTCATTGCGTAGTTCTCCTGACGACATGGCACGAAACGGGCGCAGTGATGGCACTCAATATCTCGGACTGATGAAAACCCGTGGGGTTTTATCGGTGGCGTGCATGATAGCGAAGTTTTTCCCTGCTTCTTGCTCATCTATTGGTCTTGAAAAGGCTGGCGAAGGGCCCGACGGAGCTGCCGGCCAATAGCCATCAACCGCGTCGAAACGAGCGCAATAGAGCGCTTGAGAATCTCTATCAATGCGGTCGATTGTTACCATTACCCGTATGAACTTCTCTCTGGCGCTCCCCGGCGTAGCATTGGCTTCGTACCCACTTTCCAGCCCCGCCGAGGAGCACCGCCATCATGAAACGCCACCTGCTGACCCTGACCCTGTCCATCCTGGCTGCCAACGCTTTTGCCGTCCCAGCCGCCGACCAGCACCTGACCGCCGAATCGCGTTCCAGCGCCGCTGAAGTTGCCCAACCGCTGAAAACCGTTGCCGAAGGTGGCTCGGATCGACTGATCGAACGCAGTGGCCGCGTCGCTGAAGGTGGATCGGATCGCCTGATCGAACGTAGTGGCCGTGTAGCTGAAGGTGGCTCGGACCGCCTGATCGAACGTAGCGGCCGTGTTGCTGAAGGTGGCTCGGACCGCCTGATCGAACGCGCTGGCCGGGTCGCCGAAGGTGGCTCGGACCGTCTGATCGAACGCGCCGGCCGCGTCGCTGAAGGTGGCTCGGATCGCCTGATCGAACGTAGTGGCCGCGTCGCCGAAGGTGGCTCGGACCGTCTGGTTGAAATCAGCCGTGTGAGCTGATCACCATGGCCGAAAACAACAACCTGCATCACAGTGCCTGCTCCCCTCCCAGCCCGGTCCATTGACCGGGCTTCGTTTTTTTATCTAGAGTGCCCAGCCTCACCGTCTCAGAATTCCTGCCATGCTGCCGCGCGCCGAACAAAAGCAACAGACCCGCCAGGCCCTGCTCGATGCTGCCTGCCAGCTCATGGAGAGTGGTCGCGGCTTCGGCAGCATCAGCCTGCGAGAAGTCGCCCGGGCGGCAGGTATCGTCCCCACTGGCTTCTACCGGCACTTCACCGACATGGACGCCCTGGGCCTTGCCCTGGTCGCCGAAGTCGATACCACCTTTCGCCAGACCATCCGCCTGGTGCGCCAGAACGAATTCGAACTCGGCGGTATTACCGACGCCTCGGTGCGGATCTTTCTCGACGTGGTAGCGGCCCACCGCGCGCAGTTCCTGTTCCTCGCCCGCGAGCAGTACGGTGGCTCGCAAGCGGTCCGCCAAGCCATTGCCCGCCTGCGCCAGGACATCAGTGACGACCTCTCCACCGACCTTGCGCGCATGAAGCGCTGGCGGCACCTGGACAGCGCCGCTTTGGCGGTGATGGCCGACCTGGTGGTCAAGACCGTGTTCGCTACCCTGCCCGAGTTGATCGACAGCCCTGAGCAAGGTTATCCACAGGCGTTGACGGCGCAGGAGAAGATCACCCAGCAGTTGCGCTTCATCTTCGTCGGCGCGCGGCATTGGCAAGGGCTGGGCAACCCTGGTTGATCTGCTGGCCGTACTGGCCTCTTCGCGGGACAAGCCCGCTCCCACAAGTAGCTCTCAGCCCTTAACTGCACATTGAGTTTGTGGGAGCGGGCTTGTCCCGCGAAGAGGCCGGCACAGACAACCGACAATCGCACTTCTGCTACCATGGCGCCCTGCCCGACAGCGACGAGCGCCCACATGCCCAACCCCCGCCCCACCCTGCCCGAACTGGCCCGCTTCAACCAGCACTTCGCCGAACGTATCGTGCCGCTGTGGCAAGGCCCGGGCTGGAACGCCGACCTGGCCCTGCCCTATGAAGCGCTGGACGCCCAGCATCGCCCGCTGCCGGTCCAGCGCTACCGGGCCATGGCCTGTGCGCGTCAGCTGTACCTGTTCAGCAGCCGTATCGAGCAACCGGGCGCCGCCGAGCGCGCCGCGGCGCTGTTCCGCTCGCTGCAGCGGCATTTCCATGACGCCGAGAACGGTGGCTGGTTCTACAGCATCGACGCCGACGGCAAGCCGCTGGATCGACGCAAGGACCTCTACACCCACGCCTTCATCGTCTTCGCCTGCGCACATTACTGGGGCAAGGTGCGCGAGAGCCTGGTGGAGTCGGCGCTGAATGCTGCACTGGAGATCGTCGCCGAGCAGTTCGCCCGCGACGATGGCCTGTACGAGGCGAGCCTGGGCGAGGACTGGTCCGACCTGAGCAGCGGGCCACTGCAAAATCCACAGATGCATTTGGCCGAAGCCTTCCTGCAAGTACTCGCCGTGCGTGAAGACGAAGACGTGCAACAGGACCTTCTGCAACTGTGTGAAGCGCTGCAGGCGCACTTCGTCGAACCGCAGCATGGGTTGATGCTGGAAAAGCCACGCGGTGCTGTGGATAACTGGTTCGAGCCGGGCCATCAGTTCGAATGGTTCTACCTGCTGGAAACTTCGCCGCTGCTACGGGGTACGCCGCTGCATGCATCCATAGACCGCGCATTCGGCTATGCCGAGCGATGCGGGGTACAGAATGCGGCGGTGCTGGCGATGCTCGATGTGGATGGCAAGGTGATCGATGCTACCCAGCGGATCTGGGCGCAGGCTGAGTATCTGCGGGCGCTGGTGTTGCGGGCGGGGAGTGAAGCGAAGCTGGCTGAGCAGTTGCAGGCGATGGAGCAGCGGTTCCTGCATGAAGGCGGCTGGTATGAGTGCCGGGATGGGGAAGGCGCTGTGAGCCGGTACGATATGCCTTCGACGACGCCCTATCACCTGGCGACCTGCCTGGAAGGGTTGCAGCGCCTGAGCTGACGCATTCGCGGGACAAGCCCGCTCCCACAGGCTCTCTCCTGCCTTAGGTTCAGCAGAGTACCTGTGGGAGCGGGCTTGTCCCGCGAATGGGCCGCAAAGCGGCCCCAGTTTCTGTAATCACCCCTTGACCGAACGGTCGATCGAGAACCCCGCCCAGTCCTGGCTCACCGGCATCAGCTCAAGGCTGTTGATGTTGATGTGCGCCGGCTGGTTGAGGATCCAGAAGATGGTCTCGGCGATATCCTGCGGCTGGATCGGCTCGGCACCGGCATAGGTGGCGTCGTACTTGGCCTGGTCCCCGCCGAAACGCACCAGCGAGAACTCGCTCTCGCACAGCCCCGGCTCGATGTTGCTCACCCGCACACCGGTACCACGCAGGTCACAGCGCAGGCTCAGCGAGAACTGACCGACGAAGGCCTTGGTGCCGCCATACACGTTGCTGCCCGGGTACGGGTAGTTGCCCGCCACGGAACCGACGTTGAGGATCGACGCCCCACGGCCGTGGGCGATCAGACGTGGCAACAGCAGTCGAGTCGTGTACATCAGGCCCTTGATGTTGGTGTCGACCATGGTCTCCCAGTCATCCAGGCTGCAGTTCTGCGCCGCATCCACGCCCAGTGCCAGGCCAGCGTTGTTGACCAGGCCGCGCAGCTTGTCGAAGCCGGCCGGCAGGGTGGCGATCGCCTGCTCCATCGCCTTGCGGTCGCGCACGTCGAGCACCAGGCCATGCACTTCGGTCTTGGCCGACAGCTCGGCGCACAGCGCGTCCAGGCGTTCCTTGCGGCGCCCGGTGAGCACCAGCTTCCAGCCAGCGTCGGCAAAACGGCGGGCGGTGGCTTCGCCAAAACCGGAAGTCGCGCCAGTGATGAATACGGTGGACGTCATGCTCTGTTCCTCGCGGTGGATAGTCATCGGCAGGCCTTGCAGCATGCCTTCGCTTGGGCCTGGCAGCAAGGTATCAAAGTAGCTGGTCATTTTTTGTACATACTCGCAGAACCCTTGCTGCAGAGGGCCTCGCGCCAGCTATACGCATGTTATCCACAAGCCTTTCCCCATGGATTGGGGGCAACTTGTCGGCCTAGCGGAACCCTTTCAGCGGAATGCGGTCGACGCAGGTTTTACAGCTGATGGCTCAAGGCTTTCAATCTTGCCGCTTGCAGCAGACTGTCCAAGGGTTTCGCACAGACTTATCCACAGGAATGCGGGCACTCGACCAGATGTTTGGCCTGTGCAAAAAAAGCTCGAAAAATCATCCACAAAGGAAAGCTGATCAAAATATGATCAGAGGCTTGCAGGCCTTGAATTCAAAGGGGTTTAGCGAGGTGCCACCATGTTTTCCACAGGCGGTTCCACATTATCCGTGGAAAAAATACAGCCTGTGGAAACAAGGGCTTGCGAGGGCTTTGTGGTGTGGTTCGAGAAAGATATGCGACAAGTTGTCCACATCCGTTTGGGTGGAAAACCTGGGGGCTGCTTTGCAGCCTAATCGCCGCGGTTCGTCGCCACGACAAGCCGGCTCCCACAGGTATTGCAGTGACGCTTGACCTGTGGGAGCCGGCTTGTCGTGGCGACGAACCGCGGCGATTGGGCCGCAAAGCGGCCCCAAACAACACTCAGTGCCCGCCCAGGTAAGCGCTGCGCACTTCTTCGTTCACCAGCAACTCCTGCCCCGTGCCGGTCATGCGGATCTGCCCGTTGACCATCACATACGCCCGGTCGGACAGCTTCAATGCATGGTTGGCGTTCTGCTCCACCAGGAAGATGGTCATCCCGGTCTTGGCCAGTTCACGCAGGGTGGCGAAGATCTGCTTGACCACGATCGGCGCCAACCCCAGCGAAGGCTCATCGAGCAGCAACAACTTGGGCCGGCTCATCAACGCCCGGGCAATGGCGAGCATTTGCTGCTCGCCACCGGACATGGTCATGGCCCGCTGGTTACGCCGCTCCTTCAGGCGAGGAAACAGCTCGAACATGCGCTGCATGTCCTCATTGGCAAATTTGTCGCCAATGGGGATGGTGCCCATCATCAGGTTTTCCTCGACGGTCATGTCGGGGAACACCCGGCGCCCTTCCGGTGATTGGGCGATGCCGTTGGAGGCGATGTAGTGCGACGACTTGCGGGTGATGTCGGTGCCGCGATAGACGATGTGCCCGGACGCCGCACGCGGCTGGCCGAAGATCGACATCAGCAGCGTCGACTTGCCGGCACCGTTGGCGCCGATCAGGCTCACCGTCTCGCCCTCGTTGATGTGCATCGAGACTTTCTTCAGCGCCTGGATCGGCCCGTAGAACACGTCCAGTTCCTTCAGTTCGAGAATGGGTGCACTCATACCAGTTCCTCTTCGTCGGCACCCAGGTAGGCGGCGATCACCGTCGGGTTGTGGCGGATATCCTGTGGCGCGCCTTCGGCGATCACGTTGCCGTGGTCGAGCACGACGATATGGTCGGAGATGCTCATGACCATGCCCATGTCGTGCTCGATCAGCACCACGGTGATGTCGTGCTCGTCACGCAGCACGCGGATCATGCGGCTCAGCGCTTCGGTCTCCTGCGGGTTGAGACCCGCGGCCGGCTCGTCGAGGCAGATGATCTTCGGCCGTGTGCACATGGCCCGGGCAATTTCCAGACGGCGCTGCTGCCCGTAGGACAACTCACCGGCCAGGCGGTTGGCGCAGTCGACCAGGTCGACCACCTCCAGCCAGTAGAACGCGTGGTCCAGGGCGTCGCTCTCCGCCTTGCGGTAGGCCTTGGTGTTGAGCACCCCGGCCAGCAGGTTGCGGTTGACCCACATGTGCTGGGCCACCAGCAGGTTCTCCACCACCGACATTTCCTTGAACAGGCGAATGTTCTGGAAGGTCCGGGCGAGGCCTGCCCGGTTCACCAGGTGGGTACCGCCGAACATCTTGTAGTACAGGCGATTGGCAAACTTCGCCGGCGACACGAAGTCGGTTGCCTGGAAGCGCTCGCCCAGCAGCTGGATGACGTTGGTGTGGCTGCCGCGCACGTTCAGCTCGATACGCCCGCCACTGGCCTTGTAGAAACCGGTGAGGCAGTTGAACACCGTGGTCTTGCCGGCACCGTTGGGGCCGATCAGGGCGAAGATCTGGTTGCGCTTGACCTTGAGGCTGACATCGCTGAGCGCCTTGATGCCGCCGAACTGCATCATCAGGTTGTCGACCGAGAGAATGATTTCGTCGCTCATGGCGCCACTCCTTTACGCGGGGTCACACCGGTACGGCTGATGCGGATCAGCCCACGCGGTCGCCAGATCATCATCAGCACCATCAGCACGCCGAACAGCAGCACCCGGTATTCGGAGAAGCTGCGCAGCAGCTCCGGCGCCACGGTCAGCACGAATGCCGCGATCACCACGCCGACGGTCGAGCCCATGCCCCCGAGCACGACGATGGCCAGAATCAGCGCCGACTCGAAGAAGGTGAACGATGACGGGTTGACGAAGCCCTGGTAGGTGGCGAAGAACACCCCGGCAAGGCCGGCGGTGGAAGCGCCCAGGGTGAATGCCGAGAGCTTGACCAGCACGTGGTTCAGGCCCATCGAGCGGCAGGCGATCTCGTCCTCGCGCAGCGCTTCCCAGGCGCGGCCGACCGGCATGCGGGTCAGACGGTGCTTGATGTACAGCACCGCCAGCACTACCAGGAACAGCACCGCGTAGATGAACACGAATTTCAGGTTGGCGTTGTAGTCGATGCCGAGAAACTCATGGATTGGCGTACCACCGTCCTTGGCCCGCCGGCCAAACTCCAGGCCGAAGAAGGTCGGCGAAGGCGCCGGCATGCCGTTCGGGCCACCGGTGAACGACAGCCAGTTGTTCAGCACCAGGCGGATGATCTCGCCAAAGCCCAGGGTCACGATCGCCAGGTAGTCACCGTGCATGCGCAACACCGGGAAGCCGAGTATGCATCCCGCCAGGGCTGCCGCGATGGCCGCCAGCGGCAGCACGCTCCAGAAACCCAGGCCGAGGTACTGGTAACCCAGCGCCAGGCCATAGGCACCAATGGCGTAGAACGCCACGTAACCCAGGTCGAGCAGGCCCGCCAGGCCGACCACGATGTTCAGGCCGAGGCCCAGCAGCACGTAGATCAGGCCGAGGATGACCACGGTCAGCAGGTACTTGTTGGCGAAGATCGGGAAGACGATGGCGATCACGATCAGCGCCGGGATGATGTAGCGCAGGCGCGACTTGTAGTCAGGTGCGTTCACGTGCACGCCCGAGCCACCGCTGTCGAACCCCTGGAGCATGCGCCGCCCGGGGGCGCTCTGCAGGTACAGGCTGAGCAGGAAACGCCCGACCATGACCCCGCCGACCAGCCAGGCGACACGGCGGGGTTCGGCATTGAAGGTGTAGCCGTCGAGCACTACGCCGACTACCGGGCCGAAGACGATGAGCGCCAGCAAGCCGGCGACGAGGGTCTCCAGCAAGCTGCGTTTGAGATCGAAACCGTTGGTTTCGGAAACAGGGGCAGTTTTGGCAACGGACATATTCACACCTTAGCCACGAGCGGGCGACCCAACAGGCCTTGTGGGCGGAAGATAAGGATCATCACCAGCAGCGAGAAGCTGAATACGTCCTTGTAGTCGGAGTTGATCAGGCCGGAGAACAGCGACTCGGAGATGCCCAGGATGATGCCGCCAAGCATGGCGCCCGGTAGCGATCCGATGCCGCCGAGCACCGCGGCGGTGAATGCCTTGATGCCGATGATGAAGCCGGCGTAGAAGTCGAAGGTGCCGTAGTTCATGGTGATCAGCACGCCTGCCAGCGCGGCCATCACTGCACCGATGACGAAGACATAGGAGATCACCCGGTCGGTGTTGATGCCGAGGATCGACGCCATCTTGCGGTCTTGCTGGGTGGCGCGGCACATGCGGCCGAGCTTGGTGTACTTGATCACGTAGGTGAGCAGGCCCATGCCGACGAACGCGGCGACCAGGATGAAGATCTTGGTGTAGGTCAGTTGCACGAAGCCGCTGCCCACGTCGACGCGCAGGGCGCCTTCGAGCAGGGTCGGCACGCCTTGCTGGCGGGCGCCCTGGCTGATCTGCGCGTAGTTCTGCAGGATGAGCGAGATACCGATGGCGCTGATCAGCGGTGCCAGGCGGGTGGAATTACGCAGGGGTTTGTAGGCGATACGCTCGATGGTGAAGCCATAGACACCCGTGACGACGACGGTGAACAACAAGGTCCCCAGCATCAGTAGCGGGAACGATTCGACGCCGAAATAGGCCAGCAATGCCAGACTGATTGCCGCGAGGTACGCGGAAATCATATACACCTCGCCGTGCGCGAAGTTGATCATGCCGATGATG
>Ga0160431_100241_pt1 | contig 36362 bp, 26 predicted proteins | sample HID1971K_E0MG_FD_108212 | JGI IMG/M metagenome (GOLD analysis project Ga0160431, IMG submission 108212) | Enriched millipede-associated microbial communities from UW Madison campus, WI, USA - HID1971K_E0 MG | ecosystem: Host-associated > Arthropoda: Insects > Digestive system > Unclassified ...
ACGTCCTTGACGCCGTTCTGGCCGGACTGGCGGACCAGCCCGTCCATCATCGGGATCAGCGCGTCGCCGCCTTCCAGCGAGAAGCGCTTCTGGCCGACGTACTTGGTGTGCAGGTAGCGTTCCAGGCCTTCGGCAGCGGTCAGGCGCTCCAGCGTGCGGCGCTGGGTGTCAGCGTCCAGGCTGTAGTTGCCACCGGCCAGTTCCAGGCGCTGGTAGATCCACTGGCGCTGCTCGACCTCGGAGATGTGCATGAATTCCGCACCGATCGAGCCGGTGTAGGTCTTCTTCAGGCGCTCCAGCAGGTCGCGCAGCTTCATGCGCGGCTGGCCACCGACACCGCCGGTGCTGAACTCGGCGTTGAGGTCACCCTCGGACAGGCTGTGGAACGGCAGGCCAAGGTCCGGCGAGTTGACGGCCTGGGCCAGGCCCAGCGGGTCCAGGCGGGCGTCCAGGTGGCCGCGCGACCGGTACGCCGTGATCAGGCGACCGACATTGCGCTCGCGTTCGTCGCTGGCACCGGAGTTGCCACCGCCCTTGACGGCGTTTTTGGCGGCGTCGGCGATATGGGCGATGACGGCCGAATGCGGAATGTCACCGGCTTCGCGGCCCTTGAAGCCGTCGAAGTAGGTCTTCCATTTGGGATCGACACTGTCCGGAGAAACGAGGTACTGCTCGTACAGATCCTCGATATAGGAGGCGTTGCCGCCGGCGAGCTGCGAAGACTGCGCAAACTGCTTCAGTAGATTGTCCACGATGGAGGGTCGGATTCGCTTGTGGGGTAAGGCTTCGATGATCCGGCAGGGAAAATGAATAGCCCTGCACGGGCGGTATCTAACGGTCCAAATTGTACCCCCATCGAGACAGGAAGGGGCACCGGAACGGCCTGTGGCGGGGCCGTGGTGTCATTCCCAGACAGGTTCAGGACCCGGAACGGGACTAGAAGCCGAGCGCGCGCAGCTCGCTGCAATCGCGCGAACGTTCCCATACGCGCTGCAAACCGTCCTGCAACGGCCGCGAACGTGCGGGCATGGCGAGCCCGGCTTCACCGTCGTAACGGAGCCCACTCAGACGAAAGTAGTAGTCGCCGGCATCGTTGAGCAGGCAGGCCGAGGCGAGGGCGCGGTCGATCGGGTCGGTCACCTGGCGCACCCGGAACACGGTGGGCAGGCGCTGGACCAGGCCCAGCAGGGGTGAGCCGGCCTGGGCGATGGCGGCCGCGTCGTGGACGATCAGCCGGACCTGCTTGTCGTGGCGGGCGGTGGCGAAGCGGCGCAGGGCCTCCAGCACCGGCGGTGCATCGAGCAGGCCGGGGTCGAGCACGCGGCTGTGCAGCCACAGCTGGCGGCGGGCGCGCTCGACCACGGCGGTGGTGATGGCCACCGCCTCGTCGGCGTTGTCGATGGCGACCGCGCCGCCCGGCAGGCGGCGCAGGTGCGGGTCGGCGCTGCCGGGCCCGCTCATGTCAGGAGCCGGCGCCGCCGTCGGGGGTGCCGACGGCCTGGTCGTCGTCGCTGTCGTCGGTGTCGTCGAAATCGACGATCACTTCGACGCCATCGTCGTGGATGGTCACTTCGTGCACGTTGGCTTCGACGTCTTCATCCTCGAGGACCTCGACGGTTTCGGTGGCGTCGATGATTTCGTATTCGCCCACCGCGTCCTCTTCGTACTCGTCTTCGTCGTCGAACGCGTCGCCGTCGAGCAGCTGGTAGTACCCACCGGCCACCAGCGCGTGCAGGGCGTCGCGGCCCTTGGCCGAGAGCTTCTGGTACAGGGCACCACCGATCTGTTCGGCGGCGGCCAGGGCCTGGGCATCCTTCACCGGCAGGGCGAATTCGAGGCCGCTGCAGTACAGGCTGGCACCCCGCTTGGCCCGGCGCCAGGCCAGGCGGGCCCACGGGTGGCGGCCGAGCTCGATGCCTTCGGCCAGGGCGGCTTCGATGTCTTCGCGCGGGAGCGGTTCGCCGGAGGCGACCACGTCACCCGCGGCGCGGTAGGTGGTGATGAAGCGGCCGAACCAGTCGCCGAGGCGGTCGGGGTCGTTCATGCGGATGGCGTTGAGGGCCTGGACCACGCGGCCCATGGCCACGGCGTCGATTTCGTTGGGGTCTTCGGGCACCTTCAGGTCCGGGTCCTGGTAACGGATGGCCTCGTCGGCATCCATGATCAGGGTGTCCAGGTAGTCGCTGATGAGCTCGGCGGAGGCGGGCGCGCGCATGCCGAAGGAGAAGGTCAGGCAGGGGTCTTCGGCCACACCGTTGTGGGGGACGTTGGGCGGCAGGTACAGCATGTCGCCGGGCTCGAGCACCCAGTCGTGGGTGGGCTTGAAGCGGCGCAGCAGCTTGAGTTCGACGTCGTTGCGGAACTCCAGCGGGGGGCGCTTGCCCTTGGTGGATTCGCTGGCGTCGATCTGCCAGCGGCGGTGGCCATGGGCCTGCAGCAGGAACACGTCGTACTGGTCGACGTGGGCGCCGACCGAGCCGCCGGTGGCGGCGAAGCTGATCATCACATCGTCCATGCGCCAGCGCGGCAGGAAGTCGAAGTGGCTGATCAGGGCGCGGACATCCGGGTCCCATTTGTCCACGTCCTGGACCAGCAGCGTCCAGTCGTGGTCGGGCATGCCGGGGAACTCTTCTTCCTGGAACGGGCCGGTGCGTACGGACCAGCCGTCGGTGGCGCGGTCGTGGCTGATCAGGCGGGCGAGGGCGGTCTCCTCGCAGGCCAGGCCCGCCAGGTCTTCGGGCTGGAGCGGGGTTTCAAAATCGGGGAAGGCGCCGCGGATCAGCAGCGGGCGTTTCTGCCAGTAGTCGCGCAGGAACGTCGCGGCGGGCATGCCCAGCGGCAGGCCGGGGCGGGCCTGGACTTCGATGACGGGGGTTTTGGTCTTGCGGACGGCCATGGGGGAATCCTTGAAGCGTGTAGACGGAATGCGATTGGCGCAGCAGACGAAGCGCGCGCTCGTCCTGCCATTGTCCGCTGGTTGGGCAGGAACTGCACCTGCGCCGCACTGTCGCGCGTGCCCCCGGTAGCGCCGACCGTTGGTCGGCCCACGCGGCGCCAAACGAAAACGGGGCACCGGATATTCCGGCGCCCCGTCCGGGGTCACTACCTGATCAACGCGATCAGATCGCCTTGGCCAGATCGGCGGCCAGGCCGATATACCCACCCGGGGTCAGCTCGCGCAGGCCCTGCTTGGCGTCTTCCGGCAGGTCCAGCGACTCGACGAACGCCTTCATCGATTCGGCGGTGATGCCCTGGCCGCGGGTCAGCGCCTTGAGCTGTTCGTAGGGGTTGGGCAGGCCGTGGCGACGCATCACCGTCTGCACGGCTTCGGCCAGCACTTCCCACGCGGCGTCCAGGTCGGCGTTGAGGCGTTCGGGGTTCACGGTCAGCTTGCCCAGGCCCTTGGCCAGCGAGTCCAGGGCGACCTGGCTGTGGCCGAAGGCGGTGCCCACCGCGCGCAGCACGGTGGAATCGGTGAGGTCGCGCTGCCAGCGGCTGATCGGCAGCTTGGCGCTGAAGTGTTCGAACAGGGCGTTGGCGATGCCGAAGTTGCCTTCAGCGTTTTCGAAGTCGATCGGGTTGACCTTGTGCGGCATGGTCGACGAGCCGACTTCGCCTTCCTTGAGCTTCTGCTTGAAGTAGCCCAGCGAGATGTAGCCCCAGATGTCGCGGGCCAGGTCGATCAGGATGATGTTGGCGCGGCGGGCGGCGTCGCCGATTTCGGCGATGTTGTCGTGCGGCTCGATCTGGGTGGTGTAGGGGTTGAACACCAGGCCCAGGCTTTCGACGAAGCGCTTGGCGAAGGCCGGCCAGTCCACGTCCGGGTAGGCGATGGCGTGGGCGTTGTAGTTGCCCACCGCGCCATTGATCTTGCCGGTGAGCTCGACCGCGGCGATCTGGCGGCGCTGGCGCTCCAGGCGGGCGACCACGTTGGCCACTTCCTTGCCCAGGGTGGTGGGCGAGGCGGTCTGGCCGTGGGTGCGCGACAGCATCGGCTGTTCGGCCTGGGCATGGGCCAGGGCGCGCAGGCGGGCGGCGATGTCGTCCAGCGACGGCAGCAGCACGGTGCGGCGGGCTTCTTCCAGCATCAGGCCGTAGCTGAGGTTGTTGATGTCTTCGCTGGTGCAGGCGAAATGCACGAACTCCAGGGCCGGGGCCAGCTCGGCGTCATCCTTGAGCTGTTCCTTGATGAAGTACTCCACGGCCTTGACGTCGTGGTTGGTGGTGCGCTCGATTTCCTTCACCCGTGCGGCGTGGGCCGGGGCGAACCCGTCGGCCAGGGCGCGCAGGCGCGCGGCGGCGGCGGCCGGGAACGGTGCCAGCTCGGCGATGCCCGGTTCGTTGGCCAGGGCCAGCAGCCACTCCACTTCGACCTTCACGCGGGCCTTGATCAGGCCGTATTCGGAGAAGATCGGGCGCAGGGCGTCGACCTTGCCGGCATAGCGGCCATCAAGCGGGGACAGGGCGAGCAGGGCGAATTCGGACATGGCGGGCGCAGGCAATGACGGCGGGGGCCGTCATTCTACGCTGCCCCGGGGTCCTCGTCGGCCTCTTCGGGCGCCAGCCGCACGGTGACGGCCTGGATGCGGTGGCCGGCCATGCGCTTGACGGTGAACAGCTGGCCGTCGATGCGCACTTCCTCGCCTTCTTCGGGCAGGCGCTGCAGCTGGTGCACGATCAGCCCGCCGACCGAATTGAGGTGTTCGGGCGCGGCCAGGTCGCGGCCCAGCAGGCGTTCCAGGCGGAAGATGGAGGTGGAGCCGGCCACCAGCAGGGTGCCGTCGGCGCCGCGGGTGGGGGCATCTTTGACCACGTGCGGGTGCTCGTCCTCGATATCGCCGACCACCACTTCGAGCAGGTCTTCCAGGGTGAAGTAGCCCAGGATGCGGCCGTGTTCCTCCACGCACAGGGCCATGTGCGTGGTGCCGGTGCGGAAGCGCTCAAGCACGGCGGTGACCGGGGTTTCCAGCGCGATCAGGTTGGCCGGGCGCAGCAGGGCGCGCAGGTCGTCGGTGGGCTGGCCGCGGGCGATCTCCACCAGCAGATCCTTCATGTGCAGGATGCCCAGCACTTCCTCGCCATCGCTGTCGAACCACGGGTAGCGGCTGTAGCGGCTTTCGGCGAACTCGGCCATCACCCCGGCCAGGTCCATGCCCTGGCGGAACACGCGCATGTGTTCGCGCGGGCGCATCAGGTCGCCGGCCACCAGTTCGGGCAGCTCCAGCGCGTGGCTCATCAGGGTCAGGTCCTGGTCCGGTGCGCCGGCGCCGGGCTGCTGACGGGCGACGATGAGCTTGAGCTCTTCGCGGGAGTAACGGTGCGAGGTGTGCTCGACATCGCCCCAGCCGGCCAGCCGCAGCAGCGCGTTGGCGCTGTGGTTGAGCAGCCAGATGGCCGGGAACATGGCCCAGTAGAACAGGTACAGCGGCGCGGCGGTCCACAGCGACATGGCTTCGGGACGGCGGATGGCCATGGACTTCGGCGCCAGTTCGCCCAGCACGATGTGCAGGAACGAGATCAGGCTGAAGGCGATGATGAAGGCGGTCAGGCGTGCACCTTCCGGGCCCATGCCGAGGGCATCGAACAGCGGCTGCAGCAGGTGCGCGAACGCGGGCTCACCGACCCAGCCCAGGCCCAGCGAGGACAGGGTGATGCCGAGCTGGCAGGCCGAGAGGTAGGCATCCAGGTGCGAATGCACGTTGAGCAGCAGGCGGCCGCGCCAGCCGTGCCTGGCAGCCAGGCCGACGGCTTGGGTGTGGCGCAGTTTGACCAGGGCGAACTCGGCGGCCACGAAGAAGCCGTTGAGCACTACCAGGAACAGGGCCAGCAGCAGGAGCAGCAGGTTGCCGACGATCATGCGCGCCCTCGGCGCCATGCGCTGCTGGTGACGGCGGGGAAGAAACAGGTAGGCCACGACCGTTGGTCGTGGCACGCACTACAGTGGGGGTCGTCGCCCATGGGAAGCGGGATACTGTCTGAATGAACACGAATTCCGAGTCTAGCCGATGCGGACTGCGGTTGGGATTCATTCCCGCTTGGGAGTATCGTGACCGCAGCCGCCAGCCAGGGAATGAAGGCCCGTTGCCAGCCGCCGTTCCCTTTCCCAACTGAAAGAATCGCGGAGTGATGCAATGAGCAAGGGTTTCAGGACCGAGCACGACAGCATGGGCGAACTGCAGGTGCCTGCAGATGCGCTGTGGGGCGCGCAGACACAGCGCGCGGTGGACAACTTCCCGGTCTCGGGCCAACGCATGCCGCGCGGTTTCATCCGCGCGCTGGGCCTGGTGAAGGGCGCCGCAGCGGCGGTCAACGCCGAGCTGGGCCACCTGCCGAAGAACATCGGCAAGGCCATTGAAAGCGCGGCCGACGAAGTGGCCGAGGGCCGCCACGATGCGCACTTCCCGATCGACATCTACCAGACCGGGTCGGGCACGTCGTCGAACATGAATGCCAACGAGGTCATCGCCACGCTGGCCAACCGCGCGGGCAAGACGGGCAAGACCACGGTGCATCCGAACGACCACGTCAACCAGGGCCAGAGCTCGAACGATGTGATCCCGACGGCGTTGCGGGTATCGGCGCTGCTGGGCGTGCAGGAGCAGCTGCTGCCGGCGCTGGTGCACCTGCGCAAGACCATCGACAAGCGTGGCCGCGCGCTGCGCAAGGTGGTCAAGACCGGCCGCACGCACCTGATGGATGCGATGCCGCTGACCTTTGAACAGGAATTCGGTGCCTGGTCGGCGCAGCTGTCGTCGGCGCAGGAGCGCCTGGAAGACAGCCTGAAGCGGCTGCGCCGGCTGCCGCTGGGCGGCACGGCGATCGGCACGGGCATCAATGCGGACCCTCGCTTCGGCGAGCGGGTGGCCAAGCGCCTGAAGCAACAGACCGGAGTGCGCTTTGACAGCGCGGAAAACAAGTTCGAAGGCTTGGCGGCGCAGGACGATGCGGTGGAGCTGTCGGGCCAGCTCAATGCGCTGGCGGTGGCGCTGATCAAGATTGCCAACGACCTGCGCTGGATGAATGCCGGTCCGCTGGCGGGCCTGGGCGAGATCGAGCTGCCGGCGCTGCAGCCGGGCAGTTCGATCATGCCGGGCAAGGTCAATCCGGTGATTCCGGAGGCGACGGTGATGGTGTGCGCGCAGGTGATCGGGCACCACACGGCGATCACGGTGGCGGGGCAGACGGGCAACTTCCAGTTGAACGTGACGCTGCCGCTGATCGCGGCGAACCTGCTGGATGGCATCGGCCTGCTCTCCAACATCTCGCGGTTGCTGGCCGACACGGCCATCGCCGGGCTGAAAGTGCGCGAAGACCGCGTACGCGAGGCGCTGGGCCGCAACCCGATCCTGGTGACGGCGTTGAATCCGATCATCGGGTACGAAAAAGCAGCCGCCATCGCCAAGCGTGCCTACAAGGAGCAGCGGCCGGTCTTGGACGTGGCCAAGGAAGACAGTGGTTTGTCCGAAGCCGAACTACGCCGGTTGCTGGATCCGGCGGCGCTTACGGCTGGCGGCATTCATGCCGGTGGTGGTGGCGGTGGTGGTTAAGCGCTAACGGCCAACAGCCAACAGCAGCGTTTCCATCTCTGAGAGCGGGGCGGCCGTCGGGCAGCCCCCTACGGGACACGCCGTAAACCCATCCATGGGGGCTTGGCAAAAACATCCATGTTTTTGACAGTCCCTACGGGGGCTGCCCGCCGGCCGCCCCAGACAGGTGGTCGCCGGCGGATGGGAGAAGCAGCCACGCATGGCGTGGCTCTACGCGGTTGCGCTGATTTCGCGGGGGCGGGGTAGGGTCGGTTCCCAAACGACCGCACGGAACGCCACCACGTTCGATGACGCATGAAAACAATCGGCGTTGCCGTTGCGGTTGCCGTTGCCGTTGCCCTTGATCTCCGTTGCCCACGAGCCAACAGTCTGAGGGTCGGCGGGTGCGGGGGTACGGGGGCTTTGCGAAACATGGATGTTTCGCAAGAGCCCCCATGGATGGGTTCACGGCGCCCCCCGTACCCCCGCACCCGCCGGCCCTGCGCGCAGAATCCTGCAGGCCAGAGCTTTTGCATTTGACGTGGACGTTGGCGCTTACCGCCGATCCGCCATCAAATTGTCGAACGTCTCGGTGTAATCCTTGAACTGCGGAACACGCGTGACCAGGTCCGGCGGAATCGGCTGCATGCCCGGCGGCACCTGGATCTTCACCGCGCGCTTGTCCGGGTCGTACGGGGCATCGGTAAGCGTGTTCTGGCGCAGCACCTGCAACTGGCCGAACATCTGCTGCAGCAGCGCGTGCTGGCTGTCGTCGAGCGGAATTTCGATCTCGTCGATCTTCATGTGGCCGTTGGGCAGCACGATGATGTTCGGCGCCGGCGCGCGGCGCACGGTGACCATGCCGTCGCTGACGGTGATCTTCGGCTTGCCGCGCTCGGCGCGGTGGTTGCGGTATTCCTGGTCGCAGCCGGTGGCGGCAAGGCAGAACAGGGCCAACAGCAGGAGGTACAGCTTCTTCATGGCCGGCAGTGCACAAAAAAGGGGAGGGCTAGTGTAGCCCTCCCCCCGTGCAGCGGGCCTGCCTGCGACCGGATGTCGCAGCTGCCGACGGCTCAGTTATGGCAGTCGTCGACGTCGCTCTGGTCCATGGTGGCGTAAGGCTTGAACGCCGGCAGCGCCGCCGCCAGCGCCTGCTGCTTGGCCATCATCGTCGGCAGCAGCTCGCACAGCTGCTTGGCGCTGGCTTCGATCTTGGCCGCTTCGGCGTTCACCTTTTCCTCGATGCCCTGGGTGTCGCCGGAGAACACCCCGCGCAGCGCTTCGCCAGCGGCCTTCACGCCCAGGCTGGCGCCGGCCACGCCGATGTCCATGCCTGCGCCCGCCAGCTTTTCCACCTGCTTGCGGTAGTCCAGCAGCAGCGCCCGCTGCTGGGCATCGATGGTGACCGCCTTGCCGTTGATCAGCAGGTCGCCCTGCGGGGTGATCTCGGCCTTGTCGTTCTGGTCGTTGGAAATCTTGATGTTGCCCCGGGCGATTTCCACCCGCGCCTTGTCCGTGGCGTCCTTGACCTTCTTGCCGATCGAATCGGCATCCACCGCCGGCTTGCCGGTGGCCGGGTCGGTCTTGTTTGAATCCGTGTTGCTGCAGGCCGCCAACGGCAGGCACAGCAGCAGGGTGGGCAGCAGCAGTCGCATGGTCATGGTGGGGTCCCCTTATTTGCCGCGCGGCAGCTGCAGCTTGCCGCGCACGTCGCTGTGGTTGATGTCGCCGCTGCCACTGTTGGCCACCGTCAGGTCGCCGGCTACATCGCGGACCGTCACGTCGCCCGAGCCGTGCCGCTCGACCTTGACGCTGCCGCCCACCGCGCGGGCTTCGAAATCGCCCGAGCCGATGTTGCCCAGGCTGACGTTGCCCTTGACCTGGCGCAGGTCCACATCACCCGAACCGACCGTCTTGATATCGACATTGCCGGCGACCCCGTCCAGGGTGAGGTCGCCCGAGCCGATCGTGCCGACCGTGGCGTTGCCGCGCAGGTTGCGAGCGGTGAAATCGCCCGAGCCGATCGACAGCAGGTTCAGCGCACCGGCACCGTCGAGCTCCACATCGCCCGAGCCGATCGCCGCCGTCACCAGGCCCTTGATGTCGCGCAGCTTGATGTCACCCGAGCCGACATCGGCGCTGAGCGAATGCGCCCCGGTCACGCTGGCATCGCCCGAGCCGACCTTCATCTGCACCAGCACATTGGCCGGGATCGTGCCGCGCAGGTCCAGGTAGGCGTAGTTGCTGCCGTCGGTGTTCCAGTTCAGGCCCTGGTTTTCGCGCTGCAGCTGCACCACCAGCTTGTCGCCGACCTTTTTCTGGGTCACGGTCAGCTGGCTCAACCAGTCCGCATTGGAGGCGCAGGCGCGGCCACTGAGCTGGGCTGCGCCCGGGCCGGCCTGCAGCACCAGGTCGTGCTGGTTCACCTCGAATACCACGGCCTTCGCGCCGGCGACGTCGAGCTTGAGGTCACGCGGGGCGTTGAACCGGCACTGCGGTTCATCGGCCAGTGCGGTCAGCGGCAGCAACAGCAGGGAAGCGACGACGAGCTTGCGGATCATGGGCGGGTCCTCGAAGGAAGCGGGGTCAGATTTCGCCGGCGCGGCGGCGCAGGCGGATGGCGATGATGATGAACGCGACACCGAAGGCAGCGCCGATCCACAGCTCGGGCAGGGCGAGTGCGGCCAGCTGGCTGGACGGCGACAGCGCCGCGGCCACGTTGTCGCTGTCGCGCATCACCGACTGCAGCTGGTCGGTGCGGTAGAACAGGTCGCTGCCCGGCAGCGTGCCCAGCAGCAGGCGGCCGACGATGTGCTGCCAGAACCAGCCGCTGGTCATGTTGAACAGATTCATGACGTGGGTGGTGCTGACGATGATGCCGGCAAACAGCGGCAGCATGACGGCCCACAGGAACGGCTTGGACTTGGCCCACGCCGACCACATCAGCAGCCAGCCCACGGTCGGCAGGGCCCACAGCAGGTACACCGGCAGCCAGGACAGGTGGCTGGCCACGAACGCCAGCGGGCTGGCCGGGCCCCAGATCAGGGTCAGCGGGTTGCCGCCATGGCCCAGCACCACCACCGAGAGGATCGCCATGAAGCCGAACATGGTCAGCACCGAGGCGATCACCGCGATCACCGGGGCCACCAGCAGCGCGCTCAGTGCCTTGGACAGCACGGTCTGCGTGTCCGACAGCGGCAGCGACTTCCAGAACAGGATGCTGCGGTCGCGGCGGTCGTCGTAGAGGGCACCCAGGCAGTAGAAGAACACCACGAAGGCCAGCACCACGAACGGCCACAGCGAGCTCAGTACCAGGGTGGCGTCCAGGGCATTGCCGAGGTCAGCCATGCCCTTGGCATCCATGTGGGCGGTCAGCAGCTTCAGGTCCAGGCCGTTGACATTGATGTTGGTGTTGTCGATGTGCAGGTCACCGCTCTCGGCCGCGCGGCGCAGGCCCCACAGGCCGAGCAGGATGCCGATCAGGCTCATCACCAGCGAAATGCCGCCGGCGATCAGCGGTGCCCAGAGGAAACCGCCGCGGTTTTCCCAGTACTCACGCTTGAGCAGCCACTTGAAGGTACTGGCCTTGCTGATGGGGTGGAAGTGGACGGTGTTCATGCGTAGGTTCCCTTCATGATGGCCACGAACAGATCCGCCAGCCCCGGGCTGCGGATTTCGCCAAGCGGCGTGAGCTGGGCGCGCGGCACCCCGTCGAACAGCAGCACGGTCTTGCCGAACGGCAGGCTGCGCTCGTCGATCGGCTTCAGCGCACGCGCCGCTTCCAGCGTTTCGGCCGACACCAGCACTTCGGTGTAGCGCTCGCCGACGTCTTCCATGTCGGTGGTGAGCACGATGCGGCCGTCGCGGATGAACATCACGTCGGTGAGGATGTGTTCGATCTCTTCCACCTGGTGGGTGGTCACGATGATCGTTTTCTGCTCGTCGAAGTAGTCTTCCAGCAGGCGCTGGTAGAACTCCTTGCGGTACAGGATGTCCAGGCCCAGGGTGGGCTCGTCCAGCACCAGCACCTTGGCGTCGATGGCCATCACCAGTGCCAGGTGCAGCTGCACGATCATGCCCTTGGACAGTTCACGCACGCGCTGGCGCGGCTGCAGCTTGGTGGAGGCCAGGAAGCGCTCGCAGCGGGCACGATCGAAGCGCGGGTGGACCCCGGCGACGAAATCGATCGCCTCGCGCACCTTCATCCAGCGCGGCAGCACCGCCACGTCGGCGATGAAGCACACATCATTCATCAGCGCGTTGCGCTGCACGGTCGGGTCCAGGCCCAGCACGCTCAGCTCGCCCTCGACCTGGGTCAGGCCCAGCAGCGCCTTGAGCAGGGTGGTCTTGCCCGCGCCGTTGGGGCCGATCAGGCCGGTGATCCGGCCCGGGGCGATGGTGAAGCTGGTGTTGTCCAGCGCGAGCGTGGATTTGTAGGCCTTGCGCAGGCCACGAGCGGAAATGACGACATCACTAGCAACGGCATTCATGAGGATTTCCCCTGGGGCAGCAATTCGTCGAGGCGCAGGCCCAGGCGCTGGATGCGCTCCAGGACCAGCGGCCATTCTTCATTGAGGAACCGGTCGCGCTCGCTGCTGCGCAGCTGCGTGGCCGCTTCTTCGGTCATGAACATGCCCAGGCCGCGGCGCTTCTCGACCAGGCCTTCATCGGCCAGTTCCTGGTAGGCGCGCGAAACGGTGATGGGATTGAGCTGGTACTCGGCGGCCACCTGTCGAACCGAAGGCAGCGCGTCGCCGGGCTTGATGATGCTGTCGAGCATCATGGCAATCACGCGTTCTTTCAGCTGACGGTAGATCGGAGCACCATCGCTCCATTGGATATCGCTCATGGTCAGCTCCGTGGGTTCAGCGACTGTGCGAATGAGAAGTAAGGCATGGACAGGGAGCTGTGCAGCCGGCGGGGAGGCGTGGGGGCGCCGTCGGCGTTCCCTGCCTGGATGACGCCTGCGTCCTGCGGGCTTTCAAACGCACCGGTGGCGGTCTCGCTGCCACGGTCACCGGCAGGGATGCTGAACCAGCCCAGCAACAGCAGCGCGGAGGCGGCTGTCAGGGCTTTGGCGGAGTGGTGGCGCATGCGGTTCATGGGCTTCCCCTGCATCAGGTGACTGGTGTTGTATGCAACTATAACACCGGCACAGCCAAGTGCAATACCCGACATACCCCAACTGATGGCAGGGGCATGACGATGGCGGCGCGATCGCGTTAACGCATTGATTATCAAGCGATTGAGGGTGCCGCAGTGCGCCGGGATCAGTCTGCAGGTATTCAGCCGCGTGACGGCCATGTGCGTCAACCGCGCACTGAAACCCCCGGTGATATAGTCCGCCTTCCCCTGCAGGACAGGGTTTTCCAGCCTCTTTACCGGAGTTTCCAATGCCCCAGTCCCACCGCGCGACTTCCCCGTTCCACGCCACCCGGGCGCGCGCCCGCCGCTGGGGCAGTGGGCTGCTGCTGGTCGGGATGCTGGGCGCCGGGTCCGCCCAGGCCGCGGATCTGCTTGACCTCAACTACCGGCCGCTGGCCGGCAAGACCGAGGTGAACCTGGAGAAGCAGTACGGCGGCAAGGTGCTGCTGGTGGTCAATACCGCCAGCAAGTGCGGTTTCACCCCGCAGTACGAGGCGCTGGAAGGGCTGCAGACCCGGTACGCCGCGCGCGGCTTCTCGGTGCTGGGCTTCCCGTCCAATGATTTCAAGGGCCAGGAGCCGGGCAGCGAGAAGGAGATCCAGGAGTTCTGCACGCTTACCTATGGCGTGAAGTTCCCGATGTTCCAGAAAGTCCAGGTCACCGGCACCGACGCCACGCCGCTGTACCAGCGCCTGACCGCTGCCACCGGCGTTGCGCCCGGCTGGAACTTCCACAAATACCTGCTGTCGCGCGATGGTCGGGTGGTGGCGCAGTTCTCCAGCAAGGTCAAGCCGGACGACAAGGAACTGGTGGCGGCAATCGAACGTGAGCTGTCCGTTGCGCCTGCAAAGCGCTGACATCCTCGACATCTCGCACGTGCGTGCGACAATGATCGCTTTCGCGCCGACGTCGGCGTCCAGTCACTTCCAGGAAAGCAGCAAATGAAGATGGGAATGCGCGGCGCTGCGGCGTCGGTTCTGATTCTGGCGATGGGTGCCACCGGTACCGTGATGTCGCAACAACCGGCCGCAGGCGCGGCCGCCAAGGAGACTTCTGCTTTGACCTCCCAGCGTGAAAAAGTCGGCTACGCCATTGGTATGGACGTGGCCAAGTCCTTCGAGCCGATCGCCGACCAGATCGACATCGCGGCCCTGCGCCGCGCGGTGACCAACGCCTTCGAAGGCAAGCAGCCGCTGATCACCCAGGAACAGGCGCAGAAGACCGACCAGGCGCTGCGCATGGCGATGGCCGTCAAGGCCGGCCAGCCGGTTCCGGGCATGGCCCCGGGCACCGAGCCGCCGAAGGTGGACCGTGAACAGGTCGGCCTGATGCTGGGCAGCTATGCCGTGGGCCCGTCGCTGGCGCCGTTGAAGGACCAGGTCGACCTGGACGCGCTGTTCGACGCCGTGCAGACCGCGTTCGCCAAGGGCACCCCGAAGATGACCGCCGAACAGGCCCAGGCCACGATGGAAGGCTTCATGGCCGCCCAGCAGGCGGAAATGCAGGCCAAGGCCGCCGCCCAGGGCGAGACCAACCGCCGCGCCGGCAATGACTTCATGGCCAAGAACAAGACCGTGCCGGGCGTGGTCACCACCGCGTCGGGCCTGCAGTACCAGGTGATCCGTCCCGGTTCGGGCGAGCGCCCGCTCCCCACCAGCAAGGTCAAGGTGCATTACGAAGGCAAGCTGCTCGACGGCACCGTCTTCGACAGCAGCATCCAGCGTGGCCAGCCGATCGAGTTCGGCCTGGACCAGGTGGTCAAGGGCTGGTCGGAAGGCGTGCAGCTGATGCCGGTCGGCGCCAAGTACCGCTTCTGGATCCCGGGCGAGCTGGCCTATGGCGAGCAGGGTACCCCGGGCGGTCCGATCGGTCCGAACGCGACGCTGACCTTCGACGTCGAACTGCTGGGCATTGCTCCGTAAAACGGAACTGGAGTCAACACGGACATGCGCGTCTCAATCTTCGGTACCGGCTACGTCGGTCTGGTCACGGGTACCTGCCTGGCCGATGTCGGCCACCAGGTGGTCTGCGTCGATATCGACCAGGCCAAGGTGGATGGCCTCAACCGCGGCGTCATCCCGATCTATGAGCCGGGCCTGGAGCCGATGGTCAAGGCCAACCATGCCGCGTTGCGGCTGGCCTTCACCACCGACGCCGAGGCGGCGATCGCGCATGGCCAGGTGATCTTCATTGCCGTGGGCACGCCACCGGACGAGGACGGCAGCGCCGACCTGCAGTACGTGCTGGCCGTGGCCCGCACCATCGGCCGGCACATGCGTGTGCCGACCGTGGTGGTGAACAAGTCGACCGTGCCGGTAGGCACGGCCGACAAGGTCCGTGCCGCCATCGCCCAGGCGCTGGCCGAGCGCGGCGAGGAGATCGCCTTCGACGTGGTCTCCAACCCCGAATTCCTCAAGGAAGGCGACGCCGTGGCCGACTGCATGCGGCCGGACCGTATCGTGATCGGCGCGGCCAATGCCGAGTCGGTGGCGCTGATGCGCCGCCTGTATGCGCCGTTCAACCGCAACCACGACCGCGTGGTGGAAATGGACGTGCGCTCGGCCGAGCTGACCAAGTACGCCGCCAACGCCATGCTGGCGACCAAGATTTCGTTCATGAACGAAATCGCCAACATCGCCGAGAAGGTCGGCGCCGATGTCGAACAGGTCCGCCAGGGCATCGGCTCGGACCCGCGGATCGGCTGGCACTTCATCTACCCGGGCGCCGGTTACGGCGGCTCGTGTTTCCCCAAGGACGTGCAGGCGCTGGCCCGGACCGCGCAGCAGTACGGGCATGAGCCCAAGCTGCTCAATGCGGTGGAAGCGGTCAACGATGCGCAGAAGGGGCACCTGTTCCAGCTGATCCAGCGCCACTACGACCGTGGCGAGGATGAGGGCGTGCGCGGCCGCACCTTCGCGGTGTGGGGCCTGGCCTTCAAGCCGAACACCGACGACATGCGCGAAGCCTCCAGCCGCCGCCTGCTGGCCCAGCTGTGGGAGGGCGGTGCCACCGTCCGCGCGTACGACCCGGAAGCCACCGACGAGGCCCGCCGCATCTTCGGCGAGCGCGACGACCTGGTGTTCTGCGACAGCGCCAATGACGCACTGGACGGCGCCGATGCGCTGGTGGTGGTCACCGAATGGAAGCAGTTCCGCAGCCCGGATTTCGCCCACCTGCGTGACACGCTGAAAGACGCCGTCGTGTTCGACGGTCGCAACCTGTACGACCCGCAGGAGATCGAAGCCGCGGGCCTGGCCTATTACGGCATTGGCCGGGGACGTTCGCTGCATGCATGATTCCACTCCCACCGCGCGTGAGCAGGCGCTGGAAGCGCGCCTGGTCGAACTTGAAATGCGGGTGTCCTTCCAGGAACAGGCCTTGGCCGAGCTGAGCGAGGCCCTGGCCGATGCCCGCATCGAGGGCAGCCGCAACGCGGACCTGACCCGCCTGCTGCTGGAGGACCTGGGCAAGGTCCGCAACGCGCTGTATTCCGATTCGGGCGAAGAACCGCCGCCCCCGCACTACTGATCGACCCAACGTCATGAGCGATACCCTCCGCGACCAGCTGCTGGGCCTTGGCTTCAAAGCCGCGCCCAAGCCCGAACGCAAGCCCGACGCCCGCCGCGATGGCCGGCCCTCCAACGCGCCGCAGGGTGCCCGACCGCAGGCCAAGGCCGGTGAGGGTGCCCGTGGGCCGCGCGATGGCCAGCGCCCCCCGCGCGAGGGCGATGCCCGTCGTGGCCCCCAAGGCAAGGGTCGCCCCGGCGGCAACGCACGTCCCGGCCAGGGCCAGAACCCCGGCCAGGGCAAGCCGCGCTCGCGCGAGGACATCGACCTGGCCAAGGCCTACGCGATCCGCGCGCAGAAAGAAAAAGACGACCGGATCGAAGCCGAGCGGCTGAAGCAGGAAGAGGCGCGCGTGCGCCGCGAAGCCAAGGTCAAGCTCGACGAGCTGCTCAAGGACAGGGCGCTCAACGATGAAGCGGCCGACATCGCGCGGCACTTCCCGTATGGCGGCAAGATCAAGCGCATCTATGTCACCGCCGAGCAGCTGCGCCAGCTCAACGCCGGCGAACTGGGCGTGCTGCAGAGCACCGGCCGCTACCTGCTGGTGACCGCAGCGGTGCTGGACGAAGCCGAAGCGATCTTCGCCCCGGCCGTGGCACTGCGCGTGGACCCCAACGCCCCGGCCGAAGACGACCCGTACGCCGATCCGGCCTACCAGGTGCCTGACGACCTGGTCTGGTAAAAAATAAGCGGGTATCGACCGACGGTCGATACCTACCTGACGGGTTGAATGCGGTAGCGCACGACCGTTGGTCGTGCGGCAAAGGAGTGTGCATGCAGGAAAGCCAATTGCGACAAACCTACGTCCCGCATATCGACGGCCTGCGTGCGGTCGCCGTGTTGTCGGTCATCCTGTACCACCTCAAGGCGAGCTGGCTGCCCGGTGGCTTCACCGGTGTGGATGTGTTTTTCGTGATCTCCGGCTTCGTGGTCAGCGCCTCGGTCGATCGCCTGCCGGCGCTCGGCGGCTGGCAGGGCCTGCTGCGTTTCTACGCGCGCCGCATCCGCCGGATCGTGCCGGCGCTGGTGGTGTGCCTGCTGGTCACCGCGCTGTTCAGTGCGCTGTTCATTCCCGAATCCTGGCTCAGCGAAACCAGCGACAAGACTGGCCGCCGCGCATTTTTCGGGCTGAGCAACTGGGTGCTGGCCGCCACCGGCAACGACTACTTCTCGCCGCGCACCGAATTCAATCCGTATACCCATACCTGGTCGCTGGGCGTGGAGGAGCAGTTCTACCTGCTGTTCCCGCTGCTGTTCCTGGCGTGGTCGCGGGGCGGGCGGGCGCGCGCGCTGTCGCTGGGTTTGTTCGCCGTCGCTACCGTCGCGTCGCTGGCCTACGCACTGCGGCTGGTCGGGCAGGGCGGGCAGGAGATCCAGGCGTTCTACGTCACCACCACGCGGTTCTGGCAGCTCGGTGCTGGTGTGCTGCTGTACCAGGCGATGACGCTGGCCGGTCGTTTCGATGCGGCGCCGCAGGCGCGTGGACTGTCGTGGCGTTCGCCTTTGCTGCTGCTGGCGGTGGCGGGGCTGGGCTACGGGTTGTGGGCGGCGCGACCGGGCCACTCGCCGTGGCCGGACGGGCTTTGGCCGGTGCTCTCCACGGTGGTGCTGCTGGGGTTGCTGCAGCGACATCCGCAGGGCTGGACCGGGCGCGCGCTGGCCAGCCCGCCGATGGTCTGGGTCGGCAAGCTCTCCTACTCACTGTACCTGTGGCATTGGCCGGTGTTCGTGCTGTTCCGCTGGACCGTGGGGCTGGAAACCGTGCTGGCCGGGGCGTGCGCGGTGGCGCTGGTGTTCGCGCTGGCGTGGCTGTCCTGGCGCTGGGTGGAGCAGCCGCTGCGGCATGGCTCGCGCGGCCCCCGGACCAACGGGCGCTGGGTACTGCTGGGGTTGGCCGTACTGGTACTGGGCGCCGGCCTGCAGTCGGTGCTGGTCAAGCAGCAGCGACACATTTCGTTCAGTACGGTCAGCCGGCATCCGCTGGACTGGTACCCGTATGCGAAGGGGCTGAAGAAGGAAGTGCCCGATTGCCGCGTGGTCGAGTCCAGCATTCCGGTCGCCGGGGGACAGGCGCGGCTGCTGCAGCGGGGCGAGTGCAAGGGCGGCAGCGGGGCGGCCGACGTGCTGTTCGTGGCCGGCGATTCGCACGCGCTGGTCTATAACGAGCTGCTGCGGCGCAAGGTGGTGCAGGACGGCGGGCAGGTTCGCCTGTACGGAAGTGGCGGTTGCGCGCTGGTGGGCATGCAGGCCTGGCGCGGTCCGAACCCGGGCTGCGAGGTGTACACCCGTAACGTGCTGGAGGATATCCAGGCTGCCGCGCGTGCCGGTGACGTGCTGTTCCTGCCCGGGCTGCGCATTCCGCGCCTGGCCGAGCAGTACCAGCTGTTCGATGCGGCCCAGGTGGCCGCCGATCTGGCCAGCCCGGCGGCGGTGCAAGGGCGGGCGGCCGAGGTAATCGCCTCGATCGAACAGCTGCGTCCCCTGGCCGAACGCGGCGTGCGGATCGTGCTGGAAGCGCCCAAGCCGGTGCTGCCTGCACCGCCGTACCGCTGCTCGGATGCGTTCAACCGCCACAACCCGATCTGCGTCAATGGCATGCAGATTCCGCGCGCGCAGGTGGAGGCAATGCGCGCGCCGGTGCTGGACAGCCTGCGCCAGGTTGCCGCCGCGTTGCCGGGTGCAAGCGTGTGGGATCCATTACCGGCGTTGTGTCCGGGCGACGTGTGCAGGCCCGATGCAGACGGCAGGCCGCTGTATTTCGACGCCGATCACCTGAGCGGCTACGGCAACCGCGTCTTGTTGCCCGGTTTCCGCAGCCACCTGCAAGCGGTGCGGTAGGGCCGATAACGCCCATCTCTGCATTGACGCAGGAACCTCAGGCGGAAACGCGCTTTTGTTTGCGCAACAGCGGCAGGCTGATCGCGAAGAAGCACAGCAGTGCGCCGGCAAACGCGAACCCCGCGCCGGCCAGGAATGCGGTGCGACCCTGGTCGATGTTCCATAGCTGGCCGGCGATCAACGCGCCGAGCACGCCGCCGACGCCTGACGAGAAGCCATACAGGAGCCCCTGGCCGTGCCCGTTGAGCCGGCCCGGGAAGTAGGTCGCCAGCATCTGCATGGCCGCCGCGAAGAAGGCGGCAAACCCCAGCGCATGCGCGGTCTGCGCCACCAGCATCACGCCGAGGTGGTCCGGGAACAATGCGGTGACGGTCCAGCGCAGGGTGGAGCTGACCAGGGCGATCAGCAGCATCCAGCTGGCGTCATAGCGGCGGAAGAAGCGGCCGATGGTGAAGAACACGCCGACCTCGAACACCACGCCGATCGTCCACAGCAGCCCCAGCGTTGAGGTCGCATAGCCGTGGTGATCCATGTAGACCGAAAAGAACGTGTAGTACGGCCCGAACGACAGCTGCTCCATGAACGCGGCCAGGAAGAACGCCAGCACCTGCGGTTTGCGCACGATCTGCCAGAAGCCGCTGGCATCCCCATCCGCGCGATGGAAATCGCGCGCGTAGTAGTTGGCAAACGCAGAGCCCACCAGCAATGCGAACAGCGGCAGCATCAGCCATGGCAGCAGGCGCGCGTTGCCGGCACCGCCGCTGCCTTCGATCAACCAGCCAAAGCCCATCACCACCGCGATGAAGCCCAGCGAGCCCCACACCCGGATCAGCCCGTAGCGGTGGCTGTCGTTGCCCAGGTGGGTGAGGGTGATCGATTCAAATTGGGGCATCACGGCGTTGTAGAAGAAGCAGAACACCACCATGGCCGGGTACATCCACGGCAGTGGCAGCGGCAGCAGGAACGCGCAGAAGGTGAGCAGGGTCAGCACGCTGCCCACGCGCAGCCAGCGGATCGGGTGCCGCGAGGCGGCGGCAATCGAGGTCCACGTCGTGGGTGCCACGATGCGGGTGGCGTACCAGATCCCCATCATCACGCTGATCGCGGTCACGCTCATCCCGCGCGCGGTCAGGAACAGCGACCAGTACGGGGTGAATGCGCCGAGCGCCGCGTAGTAGAACAGGTAGTAGCTGGAGAGGCGGGCGACCGGAACCGCGTTCATTCCGGATCGTAATCCAGGTTGGAGGCCAGCCAGCGTTCGACCTGCGCGCGCTCCACGCCCTTGCGTTTGGCGTAATCGCCAACCTGCTCGCGGGTGACCCGGCCGACCACGAAATACTGGCTCTGCGGGTGGCTGAAGTAATAGCCGGACACCGCCGCCGTGGGCAGCATCGCAAAGCTCTCGGTCAGCTGCATGTCCGCGTTGTTTTCCGCATCGAGCAGGCGGAACAGGGTGGCTTTTTCGCTGTGCTCGGGGCAGGCGGGGTAGCCCGGCGCCGGGCGGATGCCGCTGTACTGCTCGGCAATCAGCGCGTCGTTGTCCAGTGCCTCGTCCGGCTGGTAGCCCCAGTAATCGGTGCGCACCTGCTGGTGCAGGCGCTCGGCCAGGGCTTCGGCCAGGCGGTCGGCCAGTGCCTTGAGCAGGATCGCGTTGTAGTCGTCATGGTCGGCCTCGAAGCGGGCCACGTGCGGGTCGATGCCGATCCCGGCGGTGACCGCGAATGCGCCGATCCAGTCCTGGCGGCCGCTGTCGGCCGGCGCGATGAAATCGGCCAGGCAGAAGTCCGGGCGCTCCACCGGCTTGTCCACCTGCTGGCGCAGGAAGTGCAGTACGGCCGGGCCCTGCCCGGTGGTCAGGTGCACATCGTCGCCCACGCTGTTGGCCGGCCACAGCCCGAACACCGCCTTGGCGGTCAGCCAACGCTCGTCGACGATGCGCTTGAGCATCGCGCGCGCATCGCGGTACAGCTCGCTGGCCTGGGTGCCTACGATCTCGTCGGTGAGGATGGCCGGGTACTTGCCGGCCAGTTCCCAGGCCTGGAAGAACGGGGTCCAGTCGATCACCCCGACCAGGTCGGCCAGCGGGTAGTCATCCAGCACGTGCAGGCCCGGCCTGCGCGGGGCCGGCGGCTGGTACTGCGCCCAGTTGCCGTCGAAACGCTGCGCGCGGGCCTTGGCCAGGGTCACCAGGCGTTTGGCATCGCCGCGGTTGCGGTGGCGCTGGCGGATGTCGGCGTAGTCGGCCTCGTTGGCGGCCACGAAGGCCTCGCGCAGTTCGCTGGAGATCAGCGACTGGGCCACGCCCACCGCCCGCGAGGCATCCTTCACCCACACCGTGGGCGCCTTGTAATGCGGGTCGATCTTCAGCGCGGTGTGCGCGCGCGAGGTGGTGGCGCCGCCGATCATCAAGGGCAGGGTGAAGCCCTGCCGTTCCATCTCGCGGGCCACATGGCTCATTTCTTCCAGCGACGGGGTGATCAACCCGGACAGGCCGATGATGTCGGCGTTCTCGGCGCGGGCCGCGTCCAGGATCTTCTGTGCCGGCACCATCACGCCAAGGTCGATCACCTCGAAGTTGTTGCACGCCAGCACCACGCCGACGATGTTCTTGCCGATGTCATGCACATCACCCTTCACCGTGGCCATGATGATCTTGCCGTTGCTCTTGGCGGTATCGCCGCTGCGCGCCTTTTCGGCTTCGATGAAAGGCAGCAGGTAGGCCACGGCCTTCTTCATCACGCGCGCGGATTTGACCACCTGCGGCAGGAACATCTTGCCGGCGCCGAACAGGTCGCCGACCACGTTCATGCCGTCCATCAGCGGTCCTTCGATCACGTCCAGCGGGCGGCTGGAACGGATCCGCGCTTCTTCGGTATCGGCTTCGACCCAGGCATCCAGGCCGTGCACCAGCGCATGCGCCAGGCGCGCGTCGATCGGCTTTTCGCGCCAGGCCAGGTCTTCGCCCTTGATCTCGCCCTTCCTGCCCTTGTAGCGCTCGGCGATCTCCAGCAGGCGCTCGGTGCCATCCGGACGGCGGTTGAGGATCACGTCCTCCACGCGCTCGCGCAGTTCGGCATCCAGGTCGTCGTAGATCGGCATGGCGCCGGCGTTGACGATGCCCATGTCCATGCCCGCCGCGATGGCGTGGTACAGGAACACCGCATGGATGGCCTGGCGCACCGTTTCGTTGCCACGGAACGAGAACGACACGTTGGACACGCCACCGGACACATGGCAGTGCGGCAGTGTGCGCTTGATGATGCGGGTGGCTTCGATGAAGTCCACCGCGTAGTTGTCGTGCTCTTCGATGCCGGTGGCCACGGCGAAGATGTTCGGGTCGAAGATGATGTCCTGGGGCGGGAAGCCGACCTGGTCGACCAGGATCCGGTAGGCACGGGTGCAGATTTCCACCTTGCGCGCGCAGGTATCGGCCTGGCCCTGCTCGTCGAAGGCCATCACCACCGCCGCCGCGCCGTAGCGCAGCACCTTGCGTGCGTGTTCGATGAACAGCGCCTCGCCTTCCTTGAGCGAGATCGAATTGACCACGCTCTTGCCCTGCAGGCACTTCAGCCCGGCTTCGATCACGCTCCACTTGGACGAATCGACCATCACCGGGATGCGCGCGATATCCGGCTCGGACATGATCAGGTTGAGATAGCGGGTCATCGCCTTCTCGGAATCGATCAGGCCCTCGTCCATGTTGACATCGAGGATCTGCGCGCCGCTGGCGACCTGCTGGCGGGCCACTTCCACCGCTTCTTCGTAGCGCTCTTCCTTGACCAGCTTGCGGAACTGCGCGCTGCCGGTGACGTTGGTGCGCTCGCCGATGTTGACGAACAGCAGGTCCGGGGTGATGACCAGCGGTTCCAGCCCGGACAGCCGGGTGTGGCGCGTAGGTGCGTTCATGCCGCCTGCTCCTGCGCGCCGGGCAGTGCGCGCGGCCGCAGGCCGGCCACGGCCTGGGCGATGGCACGGATGTGGTCGGGGGTGGAGCCGCAGCAGCCACCCACCAGGTTGAGCAGGCCGTCCTCGGCGAAACCGCGCAGGGTGGCGGCCATTTCGTCCGGGGTCTCGTCGTACTCACCGAAGGCGTTGGGCAGCCCGGCGTTGGGATGGGCGCTGACGTAACAGTCGGCCACCTGGCCCAGGGTTTCCACGTGCGGTCGCATCGCGTCGGCGCCGAGCGCGCAGTTCAGGCCGATCGACAGAGGGCGCGCGTGGGCGAGCGACGCGTGGAAGGCGTCGGCGGTCTGGCCCGACAGGGTGCGCCCGGAGGCATCGGTGATGGTGCCGGAGATCATGATCGGCAGGCGCGCGCCGCGCGCATCGAAGGCTTCTTCGATGGCGAACAGCGCGGCCTTGGCATTGAGCGTGTCGAAGATGGTCTCCATCATCAGGGTGTCGGCGCCACCGTCGATCAGGCCATCGATGGCCTCGCGGTAGGTCTCGCGCAGCGCATCGAAGCTGGTGTTGCGGAAACCGGGATCGTTCACGTCGGGGCTGATCGAGGCGGTGCGGCTGGTCGGCCCCAGCACCCCGATGACGAAACGCGGTTTATCCGGGGTGTTGGCCTCGACCGCATCGCAGCAGGCGCGCGCGACGGCAGCGCCGGCCTTGTTCAACTCGTACACCAGGTGTTCCAGGTGGTAATCGGCCTGGCTTACCGAGGTGGCATTGAAGGTGTTGGTTTCGATCAGGTCGGCCCCGGCCTGCAGGTAGGCGGTGTGGATCTCCGCGATCACCTCCGGGCGGGTCAGCAGCAGCAGATCGTTGTTGCCTTTCAGGTCATGGCCTTCCGGGGTGGCGCTGCCCGCATCGTGCCCGCAGCCGGGCCGGTGGGCGCTGTCGAAGCCACCGGCGAAGCGTTCCCCGCGGTAATCGCCTTCCTCCAGCCCGTGCCGCTGGATCATGGTGCCCATCGCACCGTCGATGATCAGGATGCGCTGGGCCAGCGCGTCTTCAAGGGCGCGGACACGATCGGGGTGCAGCCAGGGCAGGGACATCGCGGGGAAACCTCAGGGCTTGCTGGCAATCAGCGAAATGACTTCAAAATGCGGCGGACGCTTTTCGCGGGTCACCGTTTCCAGGCTGGAGACCACCAGCCCGGCCTTCTCGGCGAATTTGCGCAGTTCCTTGTCCGAGAAACCCAGGTTGACGTGGCCATAGGCCTCGACGGCGGCCTTGTGCTCGTGGCGGGCCAGGCTGCAGAGCAGCAGGCGGCCACCGGAGCGCAGCACGCGCGCGCCTTCGGCCACGGCCTGGGCCGGCTTGGCGGCGTAGGTCAGTGCATGCATCAGCACCACGAGGTCGAAGCTGCGGTCCTTGAAGGGCAGGGCATGCATGTCGCCCTCGCGCACTTCCACGTTGGCCAGGCGGCGCAGGCGTTCGCTGGCGGCGGCCACGACGCGGGCGCTGGTGTCGATGCAGACGTAGCGCTTGGCATGCGGGGCCACCAGTTCCGCCAGCACGCCATCGCCGGAGGCGATATCGAGCACGTCCCCGGTTTCCAGCAGCGGCAGCGCGGTGCGCGCCAGCGCTTCCCAGGTGCGGCCGGGCGAGTAATGGCGTTCCATGTCGCCGGCCACGCTGTCGGCCCAGTTCTGGTCGGCGGCGCGGCTGGCCAGCACGCTGGCCACGCGTTCAGCATCCTGGCGCAGCAGCGGGTCGTCGCTGCCGGTGCTCAGGGCGTGCCACAATGCGCGTTGGGCAGGGTCCAGCGCGGCATCGTCGAAGCGGTAGTACGCCGACACGCCTGCGCGTCGGTCGCGCACCAGGCCGGCTTCCTTGAGGCGGGCCAGGTGGGTCGATACCCGCGGCTGGGCCAGGGTGGTAATGGCCGACAGCTCGGCCACGGTGAGTTCTTCCTGCTCCAGCAGCGCCAACAGGCGCACGCGGGTGGCGTCGGCGAACACTTTCAGCCGGACCGACCAGTCCTCGAGATCCATAAATATCTACCTATCGCGATATAGAGATATTTTCGTCCTTTGGCGCCTTCGCGGTCAAGTCAGCCCGGATTGGGTGGCCCCCGGTACAATCGCCGCACCTGGACGCGCCCGGCGCGGCCATATCGACATGTTCCTGGGAGGGTTTCGTGGATTTCAGTTTCACCGAAGAGCAGCTGATGCTGCAGGACGTTGCGCGCCGCATCGCGCAGGAAAAGATCGCGCCGAGCGCCGAGCACCATGACCGTACCGGCGAGTTCCCGCTGGACAACATCCGCCTGCTGGGCGAAAATGGCCTGATGGGCATCGAAGTGCCGGCCGAGTACGGCGGCGCGGGCATGGACCCGATTGCCTACGTGCTGGCGATGGTGGAGGTTGCCGCGGGCGACGCCGCGCATTCGACCATCATGTCGGTCAACAACTCGCTGTTCTGCAACGGCATCCTGACCCACGGAAGCGAGGAGCAGAAGCAGAAGTACGTGCGCGCCATCGCCGAGGGCGAGGCCATCGGCGCGTTCGCGCTGACCGAGCCGCAGTCCGGTTCGGACGCCACGGCCATGCGTTGCCGCGCGGTCAGGCAGGCCGACGGCACCTATGTGATCAACGGCAAGAAGAGCTGGATCACCTCCGGTCCGGTGGCCAGGTACATCGTGCTGTTTGCCATGACCGACCCGGAACAGGGGGCGCGTGGCATCACTGCGTTCATGATCGACACCGACAAGGCCGGCTTCCACCGCGGCAAGACCGAGCCGAAGCTCGGCATCCGTGCCTCGGCCACGTGCGAGATCGAGTTCCAGGATTACGTGGCGGCGGCTGAAGACGTGGTGGGCAAGGAAGGCGAGGGCTTCAAGATCGCGATGGGCGTGCTGGACGCCGGCCGTATCGGCATCGCGTCGCAGGCAATCGGCATCGCACGTGCGGCCTATGAGGCCACGATCGAATACGTGAAGGACCGCAAGGCCTTCGGCGCGGCGATCGGCACGTTCCAGATGACCCAGGCCAAGATCGCCGACATGAAGTGCAAGCTGGACGCAGCACTGTTGCTGACCCTGCGCGCGGCGTGGGTGAAGGGCCAGGGCAAGCGTTTCAGCAACGAAGCGGCCATCGCCAAGTTGACCGCCTCCGAAGCGGCGATGTGGATCACCCACCAGGCCGTGCAGATCCACGGCGGCATGGGTTACTCCAAGGAAATGCCGCTGGAGCGTTACTTCCGTGATGCCAAGATCACCGAGATCTATGAAGGCACCTCGGAAATCCAGCGCCTGGTCATCGCCCGCAACGAAACCGGCCTGCGCTGAGGCGGCTTCTCGCCTTACGGACCAAAGCATCGGGGCCCTGTTGGGGCCCCGACTGCTTTTGGGGTGTGTGATTGCATGGTGTACCTGGGTACCGGGCTGCGCCCGGTAGCTTCATGCATCTGGGCGAACAGCCGTTGGCCACCGGTTTGCCGGAGTTGGCGAGCCGGTGCGGGTTTGCGGGGGGCGCCGTGAATCCGTCCTTGGAGGCTCTTGCGAAACATCCATGTTTCGCAAAGCCCCCGCAAACCCGCCCCGGCCCGCCTTTGAAGGTAGGCAGGAGGCCAAGGAAAAAGCACAGGGCACCGAGACCCCACGGTAGGGTTGGTTCCCAAACAACCGCCGTGAAAATTTCCACGTTCGATAACGCATTGAACTGATCGAAGCAGGTGCCGGCATCGCCGGCACACCGGCTTTTCCCGTGGCACCGACCCGCCTAGCCAGAGATCGTCTCAGCCACAGGCTGTTCGCACAAACGCATCAGCAGCCGGGCAACGCACGGCGACACGGCAAGCGGGCAACCGCAAAAAAAAAGGCCCCGGATCGCTCCAGGGCCTTTCGCGTTTCAATCAAACAGAGATCAACGATCCGGACGATGCGCCGCGGTGGCTTCGCCCTGGCGTTCCAGGAACTCCTTGGACGGTTCGTCGAGCTTGTCGCCCAGCATGCGGCGGACCACCACGAAGAACACCGGGATCATCAGCAGGCCCAGGAAGGTGGCGAATACCATGCCGCCGATCACGCCCGTACCGATGGCATGACGCGCGTTGGCGCCGGCACCGGTGGAGATCGCCATCGGGATCACGCCCATGATGAACGCGAACGAGGTCATCAGGATCGGACGGAAGCGCAGGCGCGAGGCTTCGATGGTCGCCTCGCGCAGGTTCTTGCCTGCTGCGCGCTGCTCCACCGCGAACTCCACGATCAGGATCGCGTTCTTCGCCGCCAGGCCGATCACCGTGATCAGGCCGATCTTGAAGTACAGATCGTTGGGCAGGCCACGGGCGAGCGAGAACGACAGCGCACCCAGCACGCCCAGCGGCACCACCAGCAGCACCGCCACCGGGATCGACCAGCTTTCATACAGCGCTGCAAGGCACAGGAACACCACCACGATCGACAGCACCAGCAGCAGCGTGGCCGCGTTGCCCGCCAGGATTTCCTGGTAGGACATGCCCGACCAGTCGTAGCCGAAGCCCGCTGGCAGGTCATCCTGCACGATCCGCTCCATCGCCTGCATCGCTTCGCCCGAGCTCTTGCCTGGTGCCTGCGAACCGACGATGTTGATCGCCGAATAGCCGTTGTAGCGGCTCAGCGACGGCGGGGCGGACACCCATTCGGACTTCACCACCGTGCTCAGCGGAATCATTGCCGGCGTCCCGTCGGCGTTGGTCTGCAGCGAGCTGGGGGTGTAGAAGCTGTTCAACGACTCGGCACCGGTGCGGAATGGACCATCGGCCTGCATGGTCACCCGCTTGATGCGGCCCTGGTAGAAGAAGTCGTTCACGTATACCGGCGCCAGCATCAGCTGGATGGTGCTGTACACGTCCGACACCGACAGGCCCATCGTCTGCGCCTGCACGCGGTCCACGTGCAGCTGCAGCTGTGGCGCGTTTTCCAGCCCGTTCGGGCGCACGCCGGTGAGCAGTTCCTTCTCCTCGGCCGCCTTGCCCAGCAGGATGTTGCGCGCCTGCGTCAGCTGTTCGAAGCCGGCACCGCCGCGGTCCTGCAGCCACATGTCGAAGCCGCCGAACTGGCCCAGGCCCTGCACCGTGGGCAGGTTGACCACGAAGATCTGGGCCTCCTTGATGCCGTAGAACGCGCCGTTCATGTTCTGGATGAACTCGGGCACCGTGATGTCACGGTCCGCCCACGGCTTGAGCCGGATGAAGCCCATGCCCACGTTTTCGCCCGAGCCGACGAAGCTGAAACCGGCCACCTGCAGCATGCCTTCGAAGCCATCCTGCTTTTCCAGGATGCCGCGCATCTGCGCGAAGGTCGCATTGGTCTGCGCCTTGGTCGAGCCCGGCGGCAGCTGCACGATCGCCAGCGCATAGCCCTGGTCTTCTTCCGGCAGGAAGCTGCCCGGCATGCGGGTGAACAGGAAGCCGCACAGCACGGTGAGCACCACGAACAGGATCATCCAGCGCGGCGCGTGCTTCACCGCCGAGGTGATGTGGCCCACGTAGGTTCCACTGACCTTGTCGTAGTACTTGTTGAAGGTGCGGTAGACCACGTTCGGTTCGCCATGCGTGGCCTTCAGGAAGGTCGCGCACAGCGCCGGGGTGAAGCCCAGCGCCAGGAACGCCGAGAACGCCATCGCAATGGCGATGGTCAGCGCGAACTGCTTGTAGATCTCACCGGCGGCACCGCCCTGCAGCGCCGACGGAATGAACACCGCCGCCAGCACCACGGTGATGGCCACCACCGCGCCGGTGATCTGGGTCATGGCCTTCTGGGTGGCGGCCTTCGGCGGCAGCTTCTCCTCGGTCATGATGCGTTCGACGTTCTCGATGACCACGATGGCGTCATCGACCACGATGCCGATCGCCAGCACCATCGCAAACAGGGTCAGCTGGTTGATGGTGAAGCCGATGATGCTCATGCCCAGGAAGGTGCCCAGCAGGGCGACCGGGATGACCAGCGTGGGGATCAGGGTGGCGCGGAAATTCTGCAGGAAGATCAGCATCACCAGGAAGACCAGCACGATCGCTTCGATCAGGGTCTTGACCACTTCCTCGATCGAGATCTTCACGAACGTGGTGCTGTCGTACGGCGAGAACCAGGTGACCCCGGTCGGGAAGGTGGATTCCAGTTCATCCATCTTCGCGGTGACCGCGTTGGCCACGTTCAGGGCGTTGGCGCCCGGCAGCAGCTGGATCGCGAAGGCACCGGTCGGCTTGCCGTTGTACTGGGTATCGAAGCCGTAGTTGTTGGCACCGAAGGCGATGCGCGCCACGTCCTTGAGCAGCACGCGCGAACCGTCCGCGTTGGCCCGCAGGATGATGTTCTCGAACTGGTCAGGCGAGCTGAAGCGGCCCTCCGCCGACACCGTGGCGGTGAAGTAGTGGCCTGCCGGCGACGGATCGGCGCCCAGCGAACCGGCTGCGAACTGCACGTTCTGGGCCTTGATCGCCGCCAGTACCTGGGTGGCCGAGAGGTTGTAGCCCTGCATGCGCTCCGGGTTGAGCCAGATGTTCATGGCGTACTCGGAACCGAACTGCTGGGTGCTGCCCACGCCGGGAATGCGCGAGATCTGGTCGAGCACGCGCGAACCCACGATGTCGTTGAGCGCATCGCGGGTGATCGCTTCGCTGTCCGACTGCAGCGCCACCACCATCAGGAAGCCGGCGTTGGCCTTGGCCACCACCACGCCCTGCTGGGTCACTTCGGTGGGCAGGCGCGGCGTGGCCAGCGACACCTTGTTCTGCACCTGCACCTGGGCGATGTCCGCGTCGGTACCGGTTTCGAAGGTCAGGGTGATGGTCGCGCGGCCGTTGGAGGCCGACGAGGAGCTGAAGTACAGCAGGTGATCGATACCGGTCAGCTGCTGCTCGATCACCTGGGTGACCGACTTTTCGGTGGTGTCGGCGCTGGCGCCGGGGTAGGTGGCGCTCACCGTCACCTGGGGCGGTGCGATGCTCGGGTAGGACTCCACGCCCAGACCCAGGATCGAGATCACGCCCGCAAGCGAGATCAGGATCGCGACCACCCAGGCGAACACCGGGTGTTCAATGAAAAATTTAGGCATGACGGAAGGTCCCGTTATTGCTTGGTCGGTTCGGCAGCCGGAGCGCCATCGGAGGGCTTGGCGGCCGGATCAGCGGCGGCATCGGCCGGCGCGGTGCCCCCGGCAGCGGGGGCGCCCGCAGCCGGTGCGGCGCCCGCAGCCGGTGCAGCACCGGCAGGCGCTGCGCCAGGTCCGTTGGCGGCGGTCGGGGTCCACGGCTTGGCCGAGGCCGGCGAGCCTTCCTTGACCTTCTGCACGCCAGCCACGATTACCTGGTCGCCCGGTTCGATGCCGCTGGTGACCAGCCAGTTGCTGCCCTGCTGGCCTTCGGTGACCACGTTCTTGCGCACCACCTTGCCGTCCTTGCCGACCACCATCACGAAGCCGCCGGTGGTGTCGCGCTGCAGGGCCTGCAGCGGGACGAGGAACGCATTTTTGCGCTCACCCAGTACGGCCTGGAAGCTGACGAAGGCGCCCGGCAGCAGGATCTGCTGCGGGTTGGGCAGTACTGCGCGCAGCGTCACCGCGCCGGTGGACGGGTCGACCACGGCCGAGGAGTAATCCAGCGTGCCCGGCTGGTCGTACATCGTGCCGTCGGACAGCTTCACCTGCACGGTCGACTTGCCATCACCGCTCAGCGACACCGCGCCGGCGGCCTGCGCACGGCGCAGCTGGGTCAGCTCGTCGGAGCTCATCGAGAAGTTGACGAACAGCGGGTCCAGCTGGTCCACGGTGGTCAGCAGGGTGATGTCGCCCTGGCCGACCAGCGCACCTTCGGTGACCTGCTGCTTGCCGGCGCGGCCGTCGATGGGCGAGGTGACCTGGGCGTAGCCGAGGTTGATTTTCGCGTTGGCCAGCGAGGCCTGCGCCTGCTGCACGGCGGCGGCGGCGGTGCGCTCGGTGGCTTCGGCGGCGTCCAGGTCGGACTTGGAGACGAACTGATTGGGCGCCAGCGAGCGGGCGCGCGCGGCGGCGGCCTTGGCATTGGCATAGGTGGCCTGGGCCGACGCGAGCTCGGCCTGCGAAGCATTCAATGCAGCCTGCAGCGGCGCCGGGTCGATCAGGAACAGCACCTGGCCCTGTTTGACGTCCTGGCCTTCCTGGTAGACGCGCTTGAGCAGCACGCCCGGCACGCGGGCGCGTACGTCGGCGCTGCGGTACGGCGACAGGCGGCCCACCAGCTCACGCTGCAGCGGCAGCGTATCGGCCTTGGCTTCGATCACGCCCACTTCCGGCGGCGGGGGCGTCTGTTGTTCCGGCTTCTTGCAGGCGGTCAACGCAACGGCGACAGCGCACGTCAGGGCGAGGGTGCGGAGTGGGGCGATCATCAGGAGAAACTCCGGTGTTGGTTTGAATGCGGTAAGCGGATCGCCTCGGGCGCAGCGAACGCGCGCAGGAAACTGTCCACGGAAAATTCGGCCCACCGGCGCCGCTGTGACGCGTCGGCACGGTGGGGGGTGTGAAAGCGCTGCTTCTCGAAATCCTGTCCCGCGATCATGCTCAATAGCAGTTCGGCCATGAAGTGCGGGTCGTCATGGCGCAGAAGCCCCTCGTGGATGCGATGTTGGATCCATTCAGCAAGGTGAAACGTCAGTGCTTCCGCCCCATCCCGATACAGGGAACGTGCCTCATCGGGAAAACGGGCCGCCTCTCCGGCGATCAGCCGGCGGGTCTGGACCACGTGCGGCTCGTTGAAGTGGTCCAGGTAGTCGAAGGCGAACTGCAGCAGGCAGCCGCGCAGGTCATCGCCTTCCAGTGCCCGCAGCCCGGCCGTGGCCCGGCACAGGTGCCGCTGCAGCACCCGGCGCAGCAGTTCCTGCTTGCTGCCGTAGCGGCTGTAGAGGGTCTGCTTGGAACATCCGGCCTGCTGGGCCACCGACTCCATGCTCAGCTGCATGCCCTGGGTGGCCATCAGATCGCGCACGGCATCGAACACGCGATGATCGCGCGCGTCCAGCGAGGCGGCGGCAGGAGAGGGGGAGTTCACGCGGTGGACTATACCGTCCAGTTCAGAATTGGAGAAGCGTTGTGTTCGGTACTGGCATGCGATGTAAACGCCACCCAACTGAAAAACCTTATTCCGTCCTGCAGCAAGGCCTTTTCATGCGGTAGGGCTACAATTTCATCTTTCCAACTGGGCAACACGCACCGCTCTGCCATGAAACCGCAAAAAACAGCAGCCAAGACCGTGAAAAAAACGACCAAACCAGCCGATACGCAGACTGTTTCACCAGTGGGCTTCTCGCTGGAACCGGTGTACACGGCCTTGCGCAAGCGTTACCCGGCGGCCGGGCAGGCCGAGGCAGTGGCGTTCGCCGCAGACTTCTACAAGCGCATGGAAGCGGACGAGTTCCCGCACCACACCGCTGAAGAATGGGCCGCACTGGCCGGCGACACCCTCGAATTCGCCCGCGTGCGCAAGGCCGGCAAGGCCAACGTGCGCGTGTTCAACCCGACCCTGAAGGCCAACGGCTGGGAATCTGCCCACACCGTGCTGCAGATCGTCAACGACGACATGCCGTTCCTGGTCGACACCGTGACCATGACCCTGGCCGAACATGGCGTGGGCGTGCACGTGCTGGGCCACCCGGTAATCCGTTTCACCCGCGACAAGGCCGGCAAGCTGTCGACCGTGGGCGAAGGCACCGCCGAATCGGTGATGCTGCTGGAAATCGACCGCCAGCCGGCCGACGCCATGGCCGATGTCGAACAGGCCATCGTCAAGGCGCTGGATGAAGTGCGCGCCATCGTCGGCGACTGGGAGGCCATGCGCAGCAAGGCGCTGGCCCTGGCCGACGATCTCGGCACGCGCCAGCTGCCGGTCGACGACGCCTCGCGCGCCGAAGCCCAGGCGTTCCTGCGCTGGGCCGCCGAAAACCACTTCACCTTCTTCGGTTACCGCGAATACCGCGTGGAGAAGCAGGGCAAGGAAGACGTGCTGGCGCCGTTGAACGACACCGGCCTGGGCCTGATGCGCGGCAAGGACAAGTCCGCTGCACGCCCGGTCAAGACCCTGGCCGCACAGGGCCTCAACGCCACCACCGGGTTGAAGGACGCGCTGATCCTGACCAAGACCAATGCGCGTTCGCGCGTGCACCGCGCCGGCTACATGGATTACATCGGCGTGCTGGAATTCGACGCCAAGGGCAGGATCATCGGCGAGCAGCGCTTCCTGGGCCTGTTCACCTCCAGCGCCTACAACCGCCGCCCGTGGGAAATCCCGCTGGTGCGCCAGCGCCACGAATACGTGATGAGCAAGTCCGGCCTGGCCCCGGCCAGCCACAGCGGCAAGGCACTGCGCCACATCCTGGAAACCCTGCCGCGCGAAGAGCTGTTCCAGTCCAGCGAGGAAGAGCTGTACCGCACCGCCATCGGCGTGCTGGGCCTGCAGGAGCGCGTGCGCAGCCGCCTGTTCCTGCGCCGTGACAAGTACAGCCGTTTCATCTCCGCGCTGGTGTACCTGCCGCGCGAGCGTTTCAACACCGACGTGCGCCTGCGCATCGAAGCGATGCTCAAGGACGCGCTGCAGGGCGAATACGTGGACAGCTCGGTGGTGCTGGGCGAATCGCCGCTGGCCCAGGTGCACCTGATCGTGCGCCCGAAGGCTGGCCAGACCCTGGAAGTGGATACCAGCGCACTGGAACAGAAGCTGGCCCAGGTGCTGCGCAACTGGCAGGACGACCTGCGCGAAGCGCTGGTGGCCCGCCATGGTGAAAGCGAAGGGCTGCGCATTGCCGCCCGCATCGGCAAGGCACTGCCGGCCGGTTACATCGAAGACTCGAGCACCGAGATCGCTGCCAACGACGTCAGCCAGCTCGACGCGCTGACCGGCCCGGACGACCTGCGCCTGAGCCTGCAGGCCGTGCACCGCGAAGAAGGCGATGGCCTGCGCCTGAAGCTGTACCGCCAGCTGGATGACATTCCGCTGTCGGACGCGCTGCCGATGATGGAAAACATGGGCCTGCGCGTGATCGCCGAGCGCCCGTACCGCCTGAGCGTGGACAACGCGCCGGTGTACGTGCAGGACTTCGAAGTGGAATCGCTGGCCGGCGCGATCGACGCTGCTGCCGCCGATGCCGCCTTCGGTGAAACCTTTGCCCGCGTCTGGCACGGCGATGCCGAGAACGACGGCTTCAACCGCCTGGTGCTGGCCGCTGGCCTGCATTGGCGCCAGGTTGCGATGCTGCGCGGTTACTGCAAGTACCTGCTGCAGACCGGCGTGCCGTTCTCGCAGGCCTACGTCGAAGCCACCTTCACCCGTTACCCGCTGCTGGCCCGCCTGCTGGTGGAGCTGTTCGAAGCCCGCTTCGACCCGGCCACCGGGCATGAGGACAAGGTCGCCATCGCCGATGGCCAGGCCGACCTGCGCGCGCACCTGACCGTGCTGGCCGGTGGCGACGAAGCCACCCTGAAGGTCATCAAGACCGTGGTCGATGCCCGCAAGGGTGACCGCAAGGCGCAGATGGACGCGGCGCGCGACGCGCTGGTCAAGCTGATGGACCGCGTCTCCAGCCTCGACGAAGACCGCATCCTGCGCAGCTTCATGGGCGTGATCGACGCCACCCTGCGTACCAGCTACTACCAGACCGATGCACAGGGCCGCCCGGGCCACGTGATCAGCTTCAAGTTCGATTCGGCGCTGGTGCCGGACCTGCCCAAGCCGCGTCCGTACCGCGAAATCTTCGTGTACGGCCCGCGCGTGGAAGGTACCCACCTGCGCTTCGGCGCGGTTGCCCGTGGCGGCCTGCGCTGGTCGGACCGTCGCGAAGACTTCCGCACCGAAGTGCTGGGCCTGGTCAAGGCGCAGATGGTCAAGAACACGGTGATCGTGCCGGTCGGTGCCAAGGGCGGCTTCTTCGCCAAGACCCCGCCGGCCAGCGGTGACCGCGATGCGGTGTTCGCCAACGGCGTGGCCTGCTACAAGCTGTTCATCCAGGGCCTGCTGGACATCACCGACAACATCGTCAACAACAAGATCGTGCCGCCGGTGGACGTGGTCCGCCACGACATGGACGCCCCGTACCTGGTGGTGGCCGCCGACAAGGGCACCGCGACCTTCTCCGACATCGCCAACGGCCTGGCCATCGACCACGGCTTCTGGATGGGCGATGCATTTGCGTCCGGTGGTTCGGTCGGTTACGACCACAAGGGCATGGGCATCACCGCACGCGGTGCGTGGGAGTCGGTCAAGCGCCACTTCCGTGCGCTGGGCCGTGACAGCCAGACCCAGGACTTCACCACGGTCGGTGTCGGCGACATGTCCGGCGACGTGTTCGGCAACGGCATGCTGCTGTCGCGCCACATCCGCCTGGTCGCCGCGTTCGACCACCGCCACATCTTCCTGGACCCGAATCCGGATGCGGCCACCTCGTTCATCGAACGTGAGCGCATGTTCACCGTGCCGCGGTCGAGCTGGGCGGACTACGACACCAAGCTCATCAGCAAGGGCGGCGGCGTGTACCCGCGTACCCTGAAGTCGATCGAGATCACCCCGCAGGTACGTGAAGCGCTGGGCCTGGACGACAGCATCAAGGCACTGTCGCCCAACGATCTGATGAGCGCCATCCTCAAGGCGCCGGTGGACCTGCTGTGGAATGGCGGCATCGGCACCTACGTCAAGGCCGCCACCGAACAGCACAGCGACGTGGGCGACCGCGCCAACAACGCGCTGCGCGTCAACGGTGGCGACCTGCGCTGCAAGGTGGTGGGCGAGGGCGGCAACCTGGGCATGACCCAGCTGGGCCGCATCGAAGCCGCCCAGGCGGGCGTGCTGCTCAACACCGACTTCATCGACAACTCGGCCGGCGTGGATACCTCCGACCACGAAGTCAACATCAAGATCCTGCTCAACGATGTGGTGCGGGCCAAGAAGCTGACCGTGGACGCACGCAACAAGCTGCTGGCGTCGATGACCGACGAAGTGGCCGACCTGGTGCTCAACGACAACTACCGCCAGAACCAGGCCCTCAGCCTGATGGAGCGGATGGCGGTCAAGCGCCTGGGTTCCAAGCAGCACTTCATCCGCACGCTGGAAAAGCAGGGCCTGCTGGATCGCCAGATCGAGTTCCTGCCGACCGATGCCGAGCTCTCGGCACGCAAGGCGCGTGGCCAGGGCCTGACCCGTCCGGAGCTGTCGGTGCTGCTGTCGTATTCCAAGCTGGTGGCGTTCCAGCAGCTGCTGGAATCGGACATCCCGGAAGACCCGTACCTGTCCAAGGAACTGCTGCGTTACTTCCCGACGCCGCTGCAGAAGAAGTATGCCGATGCGATGGAGCGTCACCGCCTGAAGCGCGAGATCATCGCCACGGCCGTGACCAAC
>Ga0160431_100242_pt1 | contig 36211 bp, 23 predicted proteins | sample HID1971K_E0MG_FD_108212 | JGI IMG/M metagenome (GOLD analysis project Ga0160431, IMG submission 108212) | Enriched millipede-associated microbial communities from UW Madison campus, WI, USA - HID1971K_E0 MG | ecosystem: Host-associated > Arthropoda: Insects > Digestive system > Unclassified ...
ATCATGTCCATGGTGATCACCTTGAATCCCTGCTGAAATTCTCAGCAGGTCAGTGGAACACCCTGGTCAATATTGGATTGGCACTTTGCGGTTTAGCTGGTCAAGATTGCATCGGCACTAACAGACGTGAAGCACTTCCTCTATCGGGAGTACCTACGGATCATCCGCGCGCATCGACCTGCAATCTTCGTCATGGAGAACGTCAAGGGTCTGCTCTCTTCCAAGCATTCCGGCGTCTCTATGTTCTCCCGGATCATCGACGACCTCGCGCGGCCGCATGACGGAGTCGAGTACGAGATCCGTTCGTTCGTGTGCGACGACCAAGGCCAGGGCCTTGCACCCGTGGACTATCTGATCGAGGCGGAAAAGTACGGGATCCCGCAGGCTCGCCACCGCGTGATCCTGCTCGGCGTGCGCAAGTCCGGCAACCCCGTTTCGCATGAGCTGCTCCAGCCGATGCGGTCGATTGGCGTGCGAGAGGCCATTTGGGACCTCCCAGCGCTACGCAGCCGACTCTCCCGCGGTGAGGACTCCCCGGCCGACTGGCATCGAGCCGTATCCAAGGCAAGCAAGCTCGTGAAGGGCTGGTCGGGCGGCTCGGTAACCAGAATCTCGGAGCGGATGCGGGCGTCGGCGGCGTCCTCCGCGTCACTGTATGGGACTGGACAGGCCTTTATCGCAGCCCCTCCGATCGAGGCTGCGGGCAATCTCGCAGCCGAAGCGGCCGCATACAGGTCGTGGGTGCTACGGCCCAAGGTCGGTGGCATCCTGCAGCACGAGGCGCGATCGCACATGGGGGCGGACCTTGCGAGATACCTCTTCGCCGCGACCTTCGCACGGGAATACCATCGCTCTCCCAAGCTGCCCGAATTTCCACCGCTATTGCTTCCCGAGCACCGCAACGCGTCGGGCAGCGATGGCGGACCGATCCCGTTTCCGGACCGCTTCCGTGTCCAGTGTGGACACGAGCCCTCGTCCACCGTCGTCTCGCACATCGCGAAGGACGGCCACTATTACATCCACTACGACCCGGTCCAGTGCCGCAGCCTCACCGTACGAGAGGCCGCTCGCCTGCAGACCTTTCCCGACGACTACTTTTTCGAAGGGACCCGGACGGAGCAATACACGCAGGTTGGCAATGCCGTGCCGCCGCTCCTTGCCAACCGCATCGCGGCGATCGTGTCAAAGATGCTCGTCCCTCGATCAGCTCAAGGCACTTCGAGCCGATTTCGCCGCGCGTCAGCACCGGCCTGATCGACTGTCTGACCGATCCAAGCGCATAACTGGGAGAAGCGCGGCGGATCAAGGCCAGCGGCGCCGAGGGCACACTCCCAGACCACTGCAACGCGCCAACCGAGCGCGACGAGCCGATCGATCGCTGCCGCGTCGCGCCGCATGTTGGAGGCGAACTTAGTCGCCCAGAAGGTCGCGTTGCTGGACGGGGTCGTCGACTTCGGACACCCTTGATGGCGATGCCAGAAGCACCCATGTACGAACACGACCGCACGATGTTTGGGCAGGACGATGTCTGGCGAACCGGGCAGGTCTCGGCGATGGAGCCTGAAACGGTAGCCGACAGCGAACAGTTGCCTGCGCAGAGCGAGTTCGGGGCGACTGTTCTTGCCCCGAATGCGGGACATCATTGAACTGCGCACCGCCGGGCTTACGATGTCGGCACACATCGAACGCCTCTGCTTCAGGAGCGAGACACGCGCGAATCGCGTGCAGGGGCAGGCGGGTCGGTCGCCAAGTTTTGGGGAGGATTCGCCACGGATGCTCGACAGCAGAAATGGTAGGGGACTGCAACTCGCCGGATGTACATGGTAGAACACCATGTTGCGTCGCAGAAGTCAAGCGAGCGGCGGACGCGTGGGATCGGCGATAGTACGCATGGAGTCCTGGGTTGGGTTCGAGAGCGAGGACATTGGCCGAGTAAATCTCATGGGGCGCTGGCGTTGGGGGGCGATGGCCTTTATCGTGCGCGGTTCGGCGACCCCGTGCCATCGCCCGAGGTCTTGGCTTCGGCTTGGCCAGTGCGGTTCCAAAGATCGTGAATGTGAAGCGTTGCGCCGGCCACTCGCAGAGAAGCCGGCATCGGCAGGATGTTGGGGACCTGCCTATGTTCTTCGAGCAGCCGCGTATGGATGTCTCGCAAGGATCGCTCTGACGGCCCGATTTCCATGCGGGCGCGAACAAACTGCGGCCAAACCGCCATCGCCAAATCAGGCGCGTCGGTCTTGACGCCATAGCCTTGCGTGCGGACGGCTGACCTCGAAATGGCGAAGAGCAGGATGCTCCGGACTGCCTCGCGACGCTTTTGCTTGAGTCGCAGCGATTTGTCGAGTGCCGAAACGCCGTTCTCCGCAATCCACGACTGGACCTTGCCGGACCAGTCCATCAGCTCGGCCGAGAGGTTCGCGGCCTTGCTTCGGAGTTGACGCACGTCGTTGGTGGAGTAGTCCTGCCACTTCAACTGGAAGAGTCCAACATCGCCGGTGAGGCGGTCGTAGACGACCGCGTCGATGTCCGTCAGAACGACACCCTCGCGGCGTAATTTGAGGTTGCCGGGAAAGCGGATGTATCGCTTCCCGCTGAACATGCGATATAGATGCGCCCGCATCCAGTCCTCGCGGTCGGCCGCGACGGCGTGTTCAGTACGTGGATTCAGCCACTGATGCTGAGTCCTGGCCGCCGTGAATGGGTTTCGGGTCAGACACGACACCGGCCGCAGGATGAAGCCGTTGCCAAGGTCAAAGAGCAAGGGGATCAGGGGCGTTGAGTGGTCCGCCAGCTTTTTTGCCTGCGCCGATGTCATCGCCAGCGAATTGAAGACAACATGGACGACGGGTTCGGGGCGACCACTCATGAGCGAGATCGACTCCTCTAGCGCAGCTCTTGGTCCCCAGATGGTCAGGCTTTGGGCGACCGACACTTGGTCAAACAGCTTCTTCGCGACTGACACGCAGCTGAAGTGCTTTGCGTGCAGGCTGATGAGCGCCGCGACCACACTCGCGACGTCGGCGCCAGTAAAGGCGCCAAGCTTTGCTTCGGGGTGGATGCCCGACTCCTCGCGCCACGTTGTCGCCAAGGCCAGTGCTTCGGCCATGTAGTGCTTGTCCACCTCCTCGCGGGCATCGTAGGCTACCATGATGCCGCGTCCTGTATCCCATGGCCTTACGAGCGGCTTGATGAGCTCCTCGATGTCGGGTCTGAGCCAGCGCTTGACCGGCGCGTTGGCCAACGCCAAGTAATTCCCTGGCATATCAGGAAAGCGGACGGCATCGCGCATCGAAGCCATCGTCCAACCTGAATTCGATGCAGGCGCTCGCTCTTCGGCCGCCTTGAGACGATCAAACTCCATGGCGTCGGCGAACTGTGCCCTTGCGTCTTCGCTCATGCGGATCTGGAATTCATCGCCGTCTCTGGCGATCTCCATAATGCCCCGCTCGCTCATGTCGGCCAGCCGGCGTGCCAGCGAAACCTTGCCAAACTCCTGCATGAGTCCGGCGGCGAAGCCACGAGACTCTTGCGTGGTCTCCATCAGCGGAAACGCGCAAGGCTGGTCGAGCGGCTCAAAGAGCTCGGCGACGGCCCTGTTCCATCCCCAATACATGAGGTCGAGCGACTGCTCAACCTTTTCGTCGCCCGTGCTGGCAAGTTGAGCGCCGATGCCCCAGTAGTCCAGCGCGCGGACCACTTCCATGAATAGGACGAACCGGTTCAGGCGATCGCTGGGCAACCGCTTGAGGATGGCTGCCAAGTGAGCCTCGGCCAAGTCTCTCAGGGCTCGGGCGTGTGAATCGGTCACGGCTCAGCTTCGAGATGGCGCGCCGATCTCGCCAAACGGCTCGCCGCTCTCAATCCACGAGCGCATGGAGACTTGCACGGCTGCGGTAGTTTCGGGGTCGTGCGTCGAGCATTTCCAGACGCACAGCAATCGCCAGCCCGGCCTTGGAGTTTCTGCACCGCGCGGCGGTCGCGCACGACCTGCTGAGGTGAAGCAGCGACGTTGCTTGTCCATTGAGAGGCGGACTCCCAGGCTAAAATAGATGCCCCCAGGCCTTGATCTGCTGCCCCCATAGATGCCCCCAGGTGCCTTGGATGGCGTTCCACTTGTATGGACGACTCCGGACAATTCTCCCGGCCTCTCCAAGGCAAGGCTGTAGCTCAAAATACATCGATGGACGCGCTTGGGCTAAACCGTGGTGCCTTCGACAGGAATCGAACCTGTATCTGAGTCTTAGGAGGACCCCGTTCTATCCATTGAACTACGAAGACGGTGTGCGCCGCTGCTGCAGCGCGGCCCGCACTTTACCAGCTTGGGGTGTCCCCGCCCTCAGTCGTACTTCACCGTATAGATCAGGTCCACCCCACTCGTCTGCCCCGCCTGGCCCCGCAGCGTGAGGCGCTTGGTCAGGTCGTAGAAGATGAAGAGGGTGCCGAAGGTGCCGCCCAGGCTGCGTTCGTAGGTGATGTAGAAGTCCTTGGACAACCGCTTGCCCAGCGTGACGGCCGACTCGCGCAGGTCGCCGCCGTTGCCGGGGCCCTTGAAGCCGAGTTCGTCCAGGCCGAAACGGCTGGCCAGGCTGCCGCCGGTGGTGGTGCCGCCGATCTTGCCGAGCAGCGACAGGGCGGCCTGCTGCAAGAGGGCCGACTCGCCGCCGCTGGTGGCCGAGGCGCGGCCCAGGATGACCCATGACAACGTCTCGGCGTCGGACAGCGCGGGCTCCGCGTAGAGCTTCACGCGCGGCGACTGCGCGGAGCCGGTGATCTGCACGCCGGCGCGCTGCGCGATGTTCGGGCGGATGGCCAGGATGTCGAGCGCGGGGTTGTCGAAGGGGCCGTTGAAGCGCGCGATGCCGGTCTCGACGTCGAGCTGCTGGCCGTAGGCGCGGTACTGGCCCTTCACGGTCTTCACCTCGCCGGTGATGCGCGGCGGGGCGTCCAGGCGGGTGCTGCGGATTTCCAGTTCGCCCTCGAGCCGTGTGGTGATGCCGCGGCCCTGCACGGCGAAGTCGTCGCCGAGGTCGAAGGTGACGACGATGTCGGGCGGCTTGGCGGTCTGGGGCTTGGCGGCCTTGGCCGCCTGGGCGTCGGCCTTGGCGGACTCGCGCTGCGCGGCCTCGGCGGCGGCCTTGTCCTTGGCGGCCGAGCGCACGACGACGTCGCTGCCCAAGCTGGGCGCGGTCTCGTCGGGCAGGATGATGACGGCGCGGTCGGTCTTGAGCTTGCCGCGCACGTTGAACTGGCCGTCGTCCAGCCGTGCCTGCAGGTTGCCCGACAGCGACACCTGGCGGTCGGTGCGCACCAGCACGCGCAGGGCGCGCAGCTCGGCCTGCAGCGCCATGCGGATGCCGGTGCTGGTCGCGCTGTTGTTGCTGCCCCAGCTCAGGTCGCCGCGCGCGGTGAGCGAGCCGCCGTCGGTGCGCGCTTCGCTGGCGGCGGTGCTGCGGTTGCCGCTCTGGCCGCCGATGCGCGCGTTGCTGCCGGCGCCTCCCTTGAGCGTGAACTCGGCAATTTCGAGGCGGTCGCCGGTGAGCGAGGCGCGCAGGCGGCCGTCGCGCAGGTCGAGGCCCTCGACTGGGGCGCGCAGCGCGAGCTGGTCGGCGCCGAGCGTGCCGTTCCAGCGCGGCGCGGTGCGGCTGCCCGACAGGGTGGCGTTGGCGTCGAGCGTGCCGGCGATGCGCCAGCCCGGCGGCGCGAGCATGGACCACACGCCCAGGTTGGGCAGCGCGGCGCGCAGGGTGCCGTTGAGCGGTGCGTCGGGCGCCCACTGCCAGCCGCCGCTGCGCTGCTGCATGCGGGTGCCGAGCTCGGCGTCGAGGCGGCCGGCGCGTTCGCTGTCCCAGGCCAGGGTGGCGCGCACGGCGTCGCCTTGCGCGTCGAGCTGCAGTTCGGCGCGGCGCAGGCCGGCGGGGGTGGCGGTGACGTCGACGCCGTTGATCTCGTTCTTGCCGCTGGCCGAGCTCATGGTGCGTTCGCTCGCGGTGCCGGTTCCGGTGCTGGTGATGCGGGTGACGAGCGCGGCCTCGCCGGCCTGCACGCGGATGTCGCCGCTCTGGCGCGCGAGCCGGGCCTTGGCGCGCAGGGTGTCGCCGGCGTCGATGTCCCAGTCGCCGTTGAACAGCAGGTCGCCGCTGATGCCGAGTTCGCTCAGTGTGGCATTGGCGCCGAACGCGCCGGCCCACGCCATCGGCAGGCCCTGCATCTGGCCCTTGGACTGCAGGCGGAACACGCGGTTGGGCGCGGCGCCGCTCTGGTTGAAGCGCAGCGGCTGCCAGTCGATACGCACGGTGCCGGGCAACGGGCCGCGCAGGGTGGCGTCGGCACCGGAGGCTTCGACGTCGAGGCGGTTGTCGGCGGCGCGCACGGTGGCCGTGACTTCGCGGCCCAGCTCCAGCACCCAGGGGCCCTGGCCGGGGCGCGCGGTGACGGTGTCCTGCGCCTGCAGGCGCAGGCTGGCGAGGGTGGCTCGCCACTGGTTGGCGCTGGCGAGGCCGCCGCTGGCGCGGGTGTCGAGTGCCAGCTTCTGCGTGCCGGTGGTGGCTTCGCCCTTGAGCGTCAGCGTGGCCTGGGCGATGCTGCCGGCGAGGTCGGCTTGCAGTGCGCGCAGCTGCACGCTGGTGGCCGCGCCGCCGGGTTGGGCGGCGGGCAGGGTCAGGTCGAGGCGCGGCACGGCGAGCGCGGCCTTGAGGCTGGGCTCGGCGTTGCCGCGCGCGGTGGGGGCGCCGGGGTTCTCGATGCGGCGTTGCACGGTCTGCCAGCCGCCTTGCCAGCTGGCGTCGAGGCGGGCGCTGCCCTTGGCGCTGGCGTTCGCGAACACGGCCGACAGGCCCGGCAGGCCTTGCACCCAGCGCTGCAGGGCCTCGGCGTCGTCGATGCGCGCCTGGAGGTCGCCGCCGCCGGTGGTGGGCGCGATGCGGCCGTCGAGCTGCGCGCTGCCGCCGGGGAGGGAGAGGGCGAGCTTGCCGCTGGCGGCCTGCTCGGCCACGCGCACCTGCAGCTTGCCGTCGATGCTGGCGCGCATCGCTTCGACGCGCAGCGTGCGCAGGTCGAGCACCTGGTCTTTCCACTGGCCCTGCGCCAGCGCGCGGTCCAGGCCGAAGCCGGGCAGCGCCTTGCTGCCGGCGCCGCCGTTGCCTTCGGCGCGGAGGGCCACGTCGAAGACGAGGGTGTCGGAATCTTCGGCCTGCCGTGCGCTGATCTGCCCGCCGACGGGCGCGCCCGACAGCTCGCTGTACAGCGCGCCGGGCCGCACGCCGCGCACGGTGGCGCGCACCTGCCAGGGCGAGGGCGCGGGGCTCCAGCTGCCTTCGGCGTCGATGCGGCCGCCGCCCGCGCGCACGGTGGCTTCGGGCACGGTCCAGGTCGTGCCGTCGAAGCCGACCTGCGCCTGGACCTGTTCGACCGGCAGCTTCTGTTCGTCCCAAGGGCCGGCGACGGCGTTGCGGAGGTCGGCCGAGGCCTTCCACGCGGCGGGGCCGGTGGCGGCGTCGGGCGTGAGCTCGACGGTGCCGGTGAGCCGGGTCCGGGGCGCGCCGGGCCAGAGGCTGGCGGCGTCGACGTTGCGCAGGTCGGCCTTGGCATCGATCACGGGCTGCGGCAGCCAGGGCGCGATCTGCGCGCGCAGCTGGGCGGCCATGGGCGCTTCGGCGTCGGGCTCGGTGGGCTGCAGGTCGGCGGCGACCTGCAGGCGCGCCCCGGGGCCGGCCAGCGTGCCTTTCACCGAGGCCTTGGCCTGCACCTCGATGTGGCGGTCTTCGGCGAGCGGGGCCTTCACGCGGCCGTCGAGCGTGGCATCGAGCGCCATTGGCGCCGGGCCCTGCAGTCGCACGCGAGCGCTGTAGTGGCCGTCGGCGATGTCGACGCCTTCGATGTCCAGCGCGTGCTGCGCGGCCAGGTAGCTGTAGCGGCCCGCGAGGCCTTTGGCTTCCAGCGCGGGTGGTCCGGCCCAGCGCACCTCGTCGATGCGGAAGGGCACTTCGGCCACTTCGACGGGCAGCGCGACCTGCGTGAGCGGCTCGGTCGGCGTGTCGCTGGGCGGGCCGCGGCGTTCGATCGACAGGCGCGCCGCGTGGATCTCGCCGAGCTGCACCTTGCGCTGGAACAGCGGGGCGAGCTGCCAGCCGAGCGTGGCATCGTTCACCTCGACCGCGAGGCTCTCGCTTTGCCACTTGAGCCAGCCGATGCGTCCGCCGGTGCGCAGCGAGCCGGTGACGTCGCGGCTCTCGAGCGTCTGGCCTGCGGGGAGGCGTTGCGCGGCCTGCGCGAGCGCGAAGGCCAATGATTTGTTCGAACCGAGCCACCACCACGTGCCTGCGGCGAGCAGCAGCACGACGAGCAGCAGGCCCGCCAGCATCCAGCCCAGCGCGCGCAGCACGCGGCGGGTGCGCGAGCGGGGACGGGGCGTGGCTGTGGTGGGCGTGGACGGCATGAAGCGGGTCAGAAGGTGAAGCCGAGACGGAAGTGCAGGCGGAATTTCTTCGAGTCGACGCCGTAGGCCAGGTCGGCTTGCACCGGGCCGACCGGGCTGCGCCAGCGCGCGCCGACGCCCACGCCGACCTTGGGCTTGAGCTCGCCGGGCTTGTCGGCCACGGCGCCGGCATCCACGAACACCACGCTCTCCCACTCGGTGAGCTTGTCCTTGTAGACGAAGGGGCGCTGCCACTCGAGGCTGGCCACGCCCAGGTAGCGGCCCGCCACGGTCTTGCCGTCGGCGCGCACCGTGCCGATCTGCTTGTAGCTGTAGCCGCGCACGGTGGTGTCGCCGCCGGTGAGGAACATCAGCGTGGACGGGATCTGCGCGCTGTCCTTGGCCGCGACGGCGCCGGCTTCGAGCCGCATCTGCAGCCGGCTGCGGCGCGCGCGGGCGTTCTTGTCCTCGGCCGCGCCCAGCGGCAGCACGCCGAGAAAGCGTGCGTAGGTGCGCGTGAAGGGCACCTGCTGGCCGGTGAGCGTGTAGCCCGCAGCCATTTCGAGCGCCAGGCCGTAGCCGCGCGAGGGCGCCGAGTTGTCGTCGAAGTAGCGCCCGGTCCAGCCCCAGTTGGCGGTGACGGCCGAGGCCGAGGGCGGCGCGTCGGTGCCGCGGTTGTGGGCGTAGTCGTACTGCAGGAAGTAGCTGCGGTCGATGTGGTCGCTGGACTTGTTGCGCCCGCCGCGCAGCCGGCCGCTGTCGACCACGTAGCTGCCCGACTGCTCGCTCTTGAGTTCGCCACCGGCAAACCAGCGCCAGCCGCGGTCGTTGGGCACGGCGTTCCACTCGGTGCCCAGCGACTGGATGTCGTTGTCCAGCGAGAGCCGCGACACGGCGCGCCAGCCGAGCAGCGGCATGCGGTTGTGGGTGTGGTCGATCGACAGGCGCGGGCCGTTGTCGGTGGTGAAGCCCACGCCCATCACCACCTTCTGCAGCGGCGCCTCGCGCAGCTGGGCGATCACGGGGGCGGCCAGCGGGGTGTTGCTGTCGGTGTCGAGCGTGAGGAACACCGAGTCGTAGTAGCCGCTGCTGGCCAGGCGTTGTTGCGCGTCGAGCAGCTTCTGCTGGTCGTAGTCGGTGCCGGTGGGCAGGCGCGCGATGCGGCGCGCGGCGTCGGCGTCGTAGCGCTCCACGCCGCGCAGCACCAGCGGGCCGAACTTGTAGGCCGGGCCCGACTGGTAGGTCACGCCGAGCCGGGCCTCGTGGCGGTCGGCGTCGATCTCGGCGCGGCTGATTTCCACGCTGCCGGTGGGAAAGCGCCTGGCCGTGAGGCTGCGCAGCGCGGTGGTCTTGGCGTCGTCCCACGCGCCTTGCGTGAAGGGCTCGCCGGCGCGCAGCGCCCAGCCGGTGCGGATGGCGTCGCGCTGCGCTTCGGCGCTGGGGTCGTTGGCGATCTGGCCGGCGTAGCGGATCTGCACGGTCGACACTTTCGTGCGCTCGCCGGGTGCCACGGTGATGACGACCTCGCGCGGGGCCCCGGTGCTGTCGGGCGTTTCGTTGAGTTCGAGCGTGAGCGTGGGCGTGAAGTAGCCCAGCGTGCCCAGCAGCTCGCGTGCATTGGCCTCGGCCGCGACCATGAGGCGTGAGACCTCGGTCACGCCCAGGTCGTCGAGCTCGCGGTAGCGCTGGATTTCGAGGTGGCGCGCGAGGTAGTCGCGCTCGGTTTCGGGGCCGCGCACGTCGACGGTGAAGGCATTGCGCCGGCCGTCGGCCTTGGCCTTGTCGTCGTCCTTGGCGGTGTCGCCGTTGCTGTCGCCGCTGCGCACCACGCCGACGGTGGACGCGCCCGTGTCTGCCGCCTCTTTTTTAGGCAGCAGGCTGCAGCCTTGCAAAAGCAGGACGCCGGAAAAAAGCAAAGCCGGCCACAACGCCGGCGAAAGAACGGATGCCACCCTGACCATGGGGGCATTCTGACAGCACACGTGCGGGCGATGCCCCCCACTTGTGCGGGGCCGCGGGTTACTTGGACAGCATGCGCATCGCCTCTTCGAGGCCGCGCAGCGTGAGCGGGTACATGCGGTTGGACATGAGCTGCTGCATCACCGCGATGCTCTGGCGGTACTGCCACACGCCCTGGGGCTCGGGGTTGATCCAGGCGAACTTGGGGAAGGTGTGCGTGAGGCGCTGGATCCACTCGGCGCCGGCCTCTTCGTTGTTGTATTCGACGCTGCCGCCAGGTTGCAAGATTTCGTAAGGACTCATCGTGGCGTCGCCCACGAAGATCAGCTTGTAGTCTTTGTTGTACTTGCGCAGGATGTCCCAGGTCGCGAACTTCTCGGAGAAGCGGCGCTTGTTGTTCTTCCACATGAAGTCGTAGACGCAGTTGTGGAAGTAGTAGAACTCAAGATGCTTGAACTCGGTCTTCACGGCCGAGAACAGTTCTTCGACACGCTGGATGTGCTCGTCCATCGTGCCGCCCACGTCCATCAGCAGCAGCACCTTGACGTTGTTGTGGCGCTCGGGCCGCATCTTGATGTCGAGGTAGCCGGCGTTGGCGGCGGTCGAGTGGATGGTGTTGTCCAGGTCGAGTTCTTCCTCGTGGCCTTCGCGCGCGAACTTGCGCAGGCGCCGCAGCGCGACCTTGATGTTGCGCGTGCCCAGTTCCTGCGTGTCGTCGTAGTCCTTGTAGGCGCGCTGGTCCCACACCTTCACCGCACTGCGGTTCTTGCCCGCGCCGCCGATGCGGATGCCCTGCGGGTTGTAGCCGCCGTTGCCGAAAGGCGAGGTGCCGCCGGTGCCGATCCACTTGCTGCCGCCTTCGTGACGTTCCTTCTGCTCTTCGAAGCGCTTCTTGAGCGTTTCCATGAGCTCGTCCCAGCCCATCTTCTCGATCTTGGCTTTTTCTTCGGCGGTGAACTCGCGCTCCAGCGTCTTCTTGAGCCAGTCGAGCGGCACTTCCTTGGTGAAGTCGGTGAGCATCTCGACGCCCTTGAAGTAGGCGGCGAAGGCACGGTCGAACTTGTCGTAGTGCTTCTCGTCCTTCACGAGCGCGGTGCGCGAGAGGTAGTAGAAGTCGTCGATGCCGTAGGCGCCGTCGGAGTTCGGGCCCACCACGTCGGACTTGAGCGCCTCGAGCAGCGTGAGGTATTCCTTGACCGACACCGGCAGCTTGGCCGAACGCAGGGTGTAGAAGAAGTCGATGAGCATGGAGCGCTCCTTGTGTTTCGTTCAGCCGCGCGGCTTGTCGAGCAGGTACAGCAGCTGGGCCTTCACCTCGGGCCATTCGCCCGCGCGCAGGCTGTACATGACGGTGTCGCGGATGGTGCCGTCGCGGCGCATCACGTGGCCGCGGATCACGCCGTCTTTCTTCGCGCCCAGGCGCTCGATGGCGCGCTGCGAGGCGAAATTGAAGTTGTCGGTGCGCCAGCCCACCACGTTGCAGCCCAGCGTGTCGAACGCGTGCGTGAGCATCAGCAGCTTGCAGGTGGTGTTGACGTGGGTGCGCTGGCAGCGCTCGGCGTACCAGGTGTAGCCGATCTCGACGCGCTTCACGCCCGGCAGGATGTCGTGAAAGCTCGTGCTGCCCAGCACGGTGCCGCTGGCTTCGTCGGTGACGGCGAAGGCGAAACGGTCGGCCGTCTTCAGGGCGGTCTCGATGTAGGCGCGCGAGTCCTGAGGCTCGGGCACGGAGGTGACGCGCAGCTTCCACAGCTCGCCATCGGCGGCCGCGGCGCGCAGGCCGTCTTCGTGGGTGAGTGCCAGCGGCACCAGCGCGAGGCCGCGGGCCTTCAGCGTGACGGGTTCGACGAACGCCATGTGCAAACTCTCCGTGTCTCCGTGCAGGTCTCGGTGGATCTGGGGCTCAGCCGCGCGGGTCGCCGTACTTGTGCACGTACCACGCGCGCGCGGCCTGTGCACCGGCGCCGCCGCCCAGGCCGATCAGCGCAATGCCGACGATCTCGCGCGTGCCGTACTTGCTGTCGGTGGCGAAGGCGTCGAGCCCGAGCAAAAGCCCGATCCCGCGCCCGATCAGCGCGCCCACCACGAACAGCACCGCCTGGGCGATGCCCAGCTTCATCAGCTGTTTGGTGGAATGCGGTTGCCGGCTCATGGCCTAGCGGTTGTTGCGTTGCATGAAGACGAGCTTCTCGAACAGGGTCACATCCTGCTCGTTCTTGAGCAGCGCGCCCACCAGCGGCGGCACGGCGACCTTGTCGTCCTTGCTCTGCAGGGCTTCGAGCGGAATGTCTTCGGCCACCAGCAGCTTGAGCCAGTCGAGCAGCTCGGAGGTCGAGGGCTTTTTCTTCAGGCCGGGCAGGTTGCGCACGTCGTAGAAGGTCTTCATCGCGGACGTGAGCAGCTCCTGCTTCAGGTTCGGGAAGTGCACGGCGACGATGTGCTTCATCGTCTCGGCATCGGGGAACTTGATGTAGTGGAAGAAGCAGCGGCGCAGGAAGGCGTCGGGCAGTTCCTTCTCGTTGTTCGAGGTGATGAACACCAGCGGACGGTGCTTGGCGCGGATGAGTTCGCGCGTCTCGTAGCAGTAGAACTCCATGCGGTCGATTTCGCGCAGCAGGTCGTTCGGGAATTCGATGTCGGCCTTGTCGATCTCGTCGATCAGCAGCGCCACCGGCTTGTCGGCCGTGAAGGCCTGCCACAGCACGCCCTTGACGATGTAGTTCTGGATGTCCTTGACGCGCTCGCCGCCGTCCACGTCGGACAGCTGCGAGTCGCGCAGGCGGCTCACGGCGTCGTATTCATACAGGCCCTGTTGCGCCTTGGTGGTCGACTTGATGTGCCACTGCAGCAGCGGCATGTCGAGCGCTTGCGCCACTTCCTCGGCCAGCATGGTCTTGCCGGTGCCGGGCTCGCCCTTGACGAGCAGGGGACGCTGGAGTGTGATGGCCGCATTGACCGCCAGCATCAGGTCCTGAGTGGCGACGTAGTTGTCTGAGCCCTTGAATTTCATGAGTGGAGCGGAGGCAGGGTGGAGAAAAGAACACACTCGATCTGCATTGCGCAGTCTCTTGTGCAGCCCGCGCGAGGTTCCCGTGGGACCCTTGCATATAATCGAATGTTGATTCGAAAAACTGTATCTCCACGAGATTGTGCGCGCAAAATGAACAAGTTGTTGACCACGATGTTTGCCCTTGCTGTCGCTTGCGTGACGGTCTCGGCCCAAGCCCAACAAGTCACTGGCAAGGCCCAGGACGGAGCCAAGAAGGTCCAGATGTGCGTGGGTTGCCACGGCATCATCGGCTACCAGGCGAGCTTCCCCGAGATCCACAAGGTCCCGATGATCGCGGGCCAGAGCGCCACCTACATCTCGGCCGCGCTCACCGCATACAAGGGCGGTGACCGCAAGCACCCGACGATGCGCGCCATCGCCGACAGCCTCACCGAACAGGACATCGCCGATCTCTCGGCCTACTACAGCCAGCTGGGCGTGAAGGAAGGCGACGCACCTCCGGCCACACCGGCCAAGGCCGCGTCCGAGAACGTCCAGGCGCTCATCGCGCGCGACAAGGACAACAGCTGCACCAAGTGCCACGGCGCCAACTTCAACACGCCGAACGACGGCACCGTGCCCAAGCTGGCCGGCCAGCACGCCGACTACCTGTTCGTGGCGCTGAAGTCGTACCGCGTGAAGAACAACCCCCACCTCGGCCGTTCGAACGCCGTGATGGCCGCGCAGGTCGAACCCAAGAAGTTCACCAACGCCGAGCTGAAGACCCTGGCCACCTACATCAGCTCGCTGCCTGGCGAACTGAAGGTCGTGCCTGAATCGCGCCTGCATCACGCGCCTCAGTAAGCCGGGCCAGTCCGCAAGACTGGTGCTCCAAAGAAAAAGCCCGCATCAGCGGGCTTTTTTTCGTCCGGATTTTCCCGGGGGTCAGACGTCGAAGAAGGCCGTCTCGTCCGCGCCTTGCATGCGAATGTCGAAGCGGTACGTCACCGCGCCGCCTTGCTCCACGCGCTCGGCGATCAGCGTGTGGCGGCGATCGGCCGGCACGCTCTGCAGCACGGCGTCCTTCGCATTGGCCTCGGCCTCGTCGCTGAAGTACACGCGCGTGAAGGCATGCAGCAGCAGGCCGCGCATCAGCACGATCACGTTGATGTGCGGGGCTTCGCCGGGCGTTTCGGCGCCGGGCTTGACGGTGTGGAACACGAAGCGGTTCTGTGCGTCGGTGCCCGTGCCGACGCGGCCGAAGGCGCGAAAGCTCAGGGCGCGCGCCTCGTCGGGCGTCTGCGGGTAGCGGCCTTCGCCGTCGGGCTGGCTGATCTCGACCAGTGCGTCGTTGATCGGGTTGCCGTCGCCGTCGATCACGCGGCCTTCGAGGCGGATGCGCTGGCCGCTGGCGGTGTCCAGCGCCAGCACGGCGTCGAAGGGCTGGTTGAAGTTGTAGCCGTACTGCGTGGCGGTGAGGCCGTAGGCGAAGTAGGGGCCCACGGTCTGCGAGGGGGTCTGGCCGAAGTCGGCTTCCTGTGCGGTCATCAATGGCATGGGGAATTCCTTTCAGCGGTTCTCGAACGGCGTTTCATCGGTGCCGCGCAGCACCATGTCGAACTGGTAGCCCAGGGCGTAGCCTTCCTCGGTGATGTCGAGGCTGAAGTCGGCAATGAGGCGGTTGCGGTAGCGCTCGGGCGTGCCGGTGACCATCGGGTCGTACTGCAGCAGCGGGTCGCCGGGGAAGTACATCTGCGTCACGAGGCGGCTGGCGAAGCTCTGGCCGAACAGCGACAGGTGGATGTGCTGCGGGCGCCAGGCGTTCGGGTGGTTGCCCCAGGGGTACGCGCCGGGCTTGATGGTGAGGAAGCGGTAACGGCCTTCGCTGTCGGTCAGGCAGCGGCCCGCGCCCAGGAAGTTGGGGTCCAGCGGGGCGTCGTGCTGGTCGACCTTGTGCACGTAGCGGCCCGAGGCGTTGGCCTGCCACAGCTCGACCAGCGTGTTGGCCACCGGACGGCGGCGCTCGTCGAGCACCTGGCCGGTGAGGATCATGCGTTCGCCCAGCGGCTCGCCGTTGACGCGCGCGTTGCGCGTGAGGTCGTGGTCGAACTCGCCGATGCTGTCGTGGCCATACACCGGCTGCTGCAGCTCGCCGAGCGAGGCCTTCAGCGGAATGAGCGGTTTCTGCGGGCCGCGCTTGCCGGTCGACTTGTAGCCGGGGTAGATGTAGCTGGGGTGGGCGTCCCAGTCGCGCGGGGTGAGGGTGGGCTGAACGCCGCTGGTCTTGGTCATGTACGTTGTCTCCTGTCGTGGGACGAATCCGAAGCCCGCACTGTAGAAGTCGCAATCAATGATGTAAATTGAAGATTGTTCCAGTTTCAATAACCAGAAGGCATTGAAAAAGTCTCCCGCCGAGCTTCGCCAGGATTTCGTGCGCAACGTGCAGCTGCGGCACCTGCGTGCCTTTGTCGCGGTCGCGCAGGAGCGCCACCTGGCGCGCGCGGCCGAGCGGCTGGCGCTGAGCCAGCCGGCGGTGTCCAAGACGCTGTCGGAGCTCGAGGCCGTGGTCGGTACCCGGCTGGTCGAGCGCAGCCAGGCCGGCCGCCGCGGCGTGCAGGGCCTCACGCCGGCGGGCGAACAGCTGCTGGCCCACGCCCTGCGCGTGCTCGAAGCGCTCGACGCCAGCGCCCAGGCCGTGGCGCCGGCGGCGGGCGGGCGCATCGAGCGCCTGCGCATCGGCGCCTTGCCCAGCGTGGCGCCCGCGCTGCTGCCGGTGGCGCTGGCGCGGCTGCGCGAGGGTTGGCCGGCGGTGCAGATCCTGGTGAAGAGCGCGGCCAACGCCGTGCTGCTCGACGAGCTGCGCGCCGGTGAACTCGATCTCGTGGTCGGCCGCATGAGCGACCCGCGCCTGATGGGGGGCCTGAGCTTCGAGCTGCTGCACACCGAACCGCTGGTGTTCGCCGTGCGCGCCGGCCACCCGCTCGCGCTCAAGCCGGCGCCGGTGCAGGCGGTGCTCGACTACCCGCTGGTGGTGTACGGCGAGGGCACGATCCCGCGCCACAACACGGAGAGCTTTTTGTCGGCGCGCGGCCTGGCGCTGCCGCGCAATGCCCTGCAGACGCTGGACGTGGCGGTGGCGCGCGCACTGGTGGCGGTGTCGGATGCGGTGTGGATCACGCCGCTGGGCGCTGCGCGCAGCGAGCTGGCCGATGGCCGCCTGGTGCGGCTGCCGATCGACACCACCGGCACCGAGGAGCCGGTCGGCCTCCTGCAGCGCAGCGAGGCCGAGCCCTCACCGCTGCGTGCCGCGATGGCGGGGCTGCTGCGCGAGGCGGCGAAAGCGCAAGGTGCATTGCCGGCGCGAAAGGGAACGCCGCGCGCCGCCGGCTGATCGCTCAGTCCTTGGTTGCCCGGCGCTGCACGCACGCTACGTAGCCATCGCCATCTGGGGGACGCCCCGCGCGCTGGCTCTCCCACATCATCTGACCCAGGCAATCCATCGCCTCGTGGTGCGCATGCAGCAGCGAGCCGCGGCGCGCGGCCAGCAGCTCGACCGCCTGGCGGATGCCGCGCGGCTGGTCGATGGAGCACTGCTCGCTGATCGACAGGTGCATCGACAGATGCAGGAACGGGTTCTCGCGGCCGTTCGATCCGTCGTAGACCCGCGCCACAGCCGCGTCGGCGTCGATCAGGTCCTCGTGGTACTCGGGGTGCTCGTCGATCCAGCCGGCCGCGATGGTCTCCAGCGGCTCCATCGGCAGGCCCTGCCGGTGCTTGGCGTACACGTCGCAGAAGAAGCGGCGCACGTCTTCCTGGGAGGGATTGAACATATATAGAAGAGAGAAGAAGGAAAGAGAAAAGCGGGTGGCGCGGCGTGGGCGCCAGGGCTGTGGAAAGTGCGCGCGACACGCCCGGCGTTCCGGGTACGAGGCGTTACATCGTTACGTAACGAATCGCGAATTGACCTCCTTACGGGCTGTTTCGGAGGTCGGTGCGTTGCGCGGTTTTCAGAAAAATATCCATACAAATCAATCACTTGAGGCGCCGATGGCGCGGCGTTGGCACGGCGGCGAAAAAGCGGCACGCAAGTTGCCCCTGTAGATGCATCTTTTGTCACAGAGGCTGCCATGACCGCTCCACAAGCATCGACCGTTTCGACCGAAGGGCTCGCCGCCACTGGCGCGCCCGTGGTTCTCGCCCAAGCCACCGTCACGCCGCTCGGCACGCCGGGCATCAGCGCCGGCGCCTCCGCCGCGCCTGCGGCCGTGGCGTCGCCCAGCGTGGGCACATTGTCCAATGCTACGCCCGGCGTTGCAGTGATGCGCGAGGGTGTCCGCATTCCGGTGGACGGCAATCAGACCCTGATGGCCGGCGACCGCGTGATCGTGCCGGACGGCGGCCAGGCCAACGTGCTGTTCCCCGGATCGGCCTCCAACAAGGCGCCGCTGGCCGGCGTCTTCACCGGCGGCACCGATGCGACCATCGGCTCGACCAAGCTGCCCGGCGGCCTCGAACAAGTGAATGTGGACGTCGCCTCGGGCGACCTGCAGGTGACCCCGCCGGACAGCGACGCCGATGCGGCCGCCCTGGCAGTGACCAAGAAGACCGCGGCCGGCAGCGGCATCGGCCTGGGTGAATTCGCGCTGGGCGCCCTGGGCGCCGCGGCGCTGGGTGCGGCACTGAGCGGCGGTGGCGGCGACGGTGGCACCACCGGCTTCCCGCTGTTCGTGGGCGGGCCGGGCGGTGAGTCCGATGCGGACGCTGATTCGGACTCGGACTCGGATTCCGACTCGGACTCTGACAGCGACTCTGACTCGGACAGCGACTCGGATTCGGATTCGGACAGCGACTCGGATTCGGATTCGGATAGCGACTCGGATTCCGATTCGGACTCGGACAGCGATTCGGATTCGGACTCTGACTCCGACTCGGACAGCGACTCCGACAGCGATAGCGACTCGGATTCGGACAGCGACTCTGATTCGGACTCTGACTCGGATTCGGACAGCGACTCCGACAGCGATAGCGACTCGGATTCGGACAGCGACTCTGATTCGGACTCTGACTCGGATTCGGACAGCGACTCCGACTCGGATAGCGACTCTGATTCCGACTCGGACAGTGACTCGGATTCAGACTCTGACTCGGACAGCGACTCTGATTCGGACTCGGACAGTGACTCCGACTCTGACTCCGACTCGGACAGCGATTCCGACTCCGACGCAGACGCCGACCACCTCCTCGACCCAGCCGACGGTATCGTGGGTGGCGTGGTCGACGGCCTGGATGACGCGCTCGGCCTTGGTGGCTCGCTGACCCCGGTGGCGGGGGTGGTGGATGACCTGACCGACGTCGTCGACGACGTGCTCGCTCCGCTGCTCGGCGAAGAGTTCCAGGCCAACAACCCGAACCAGCTCGACCCGATCGACGACACCGTCGGCAGCATCACCGACCCGCTCGGCGAAGCGCTCAGCCCGGTGCTCGATCCGCTGCTCGGTGCCGGCGCCGCCGGTGCCATCCTGGACGGCCTGCTCGGCCAGGTCGACTACGTGACCGACGCGCTCAACAACGGGCTCGAGAACCTCGTCGGCGACAACGGCATCGTCAGCGGCCTCACCGACGCCCTCGGCCTGGGCGGCGTCACCGACCAGCTGCTGGGCGACGACGGCGCGCTCGGCGGCCTGCTCGAGAACGTGCTCGGCGAAGGCAGCCTCGTGGCTGGCGTGCTGGCCGAAGACGGCCTGGTCGGTGGCCTGCTGGCACCGGACGGCCTGGTCGGCGGCCTGCTGGGTGAAGACACCGCCGTCGGCGGCCTGCTCGACACCGTGCTCGGCGAAGACGGCCTGGTCGGCGGCCTGCTCGGCGACGGCGCCGTCGGCAACCTGACCGGCGGCCTGCTCGGTGCAGAGGGCCTGCTGGGCGGCCTGCTCGGCGAGGACGGCGCAATCGGCGGCCTGCTGGGCGACAACGGCCTCGTGGGCGGCCTGCTCGGCGGCGACGGCGCACTGGCCGGCCTGGCTGGCTCGGAAGGCCTCACCGGCGAACTGCTCGGCCAGGGCGGCCTCATCGACAACCTGCTTGGCCAGGACGGCGCGATCTCCGGCCTGCTCGCCGACAGCCCGCTGGGCGGCCTACTTGGCGGCGACGACGGCCTGCTGGGCGGCCTGCTCGGCGGTGTCATCGGCGAAGGCGGCCCCATCGGCGGCCTGCTCGGCAACGACGGCCTGGTCGGCGGCCTGCTGAGCGACGACGGCTTGCTGGGCGGTGTGCTCGGCAGCGACGGCCCGTTGGGCGGCCTGCTGGGTGACGACGGCCTGGTCGGTGGCCTGCTCGGCGATGCCGGCCCCATCGGCGGCCTGCTCGGCGGCGACGGCGTGCTGGGCGGCGTGCTCGGCGACAACGGCCTGGTCGGCGGTCTGCTCGGCGGCACCGGCCCCATCGGCGGCCTGCTCGGCGACGACGGCCTGCTCGGCGGCCTGCTGGGCGACAACGGCCCGCTGGGTGGCCTGCTCGGCGGCGACGGTGTCGGCGGCCTGCTCGGACCGGACGGCGTGGTCGGTGGCCTGTTGGGCGAAGACGGCCCCGTGGGCGGCCTGCTCGGTGAAGAAGGCCTCGTCGGCGGTCTGCTGGGCGGCGTGCTCGGCGGCATCGGCGGTGGCGGCACCCCCGGCACCGGCGCGGCCCTGCTCGACCCGGCCGACAGCGTGGTGGCCGGCCTGGTGAACGGCCTGAACAACGGCGTGCTCGGCGACCTCGGCCTGGGCGACGTGCTGGCCCCGGTCTCGCAACTGACCGACAGCCTGACCGACACCGTCGACGGCCTGCTGGCCCCGGTGCTCGGTTCCAGCTTCACGCCGAACGACCCGAACGTGCTCGACCCGGCCGACAGCCTCGTCGACGACGTGACGGACGGCGTGGGCGGCCTGGTCAGCCCGGTGGTCGACCAGCTGCTCGGCGCCGGCGCGACGAACGGCCTGCTGAACGCGGTGGACACGCAGGTCGACTTCGTGACCGACGGCGTGGCCAACCTGATCGGTGGCGACGGCCTGCTGGGTGGCGTGCTGGGTGGCGACGGTGGCTTGCTGGGCGGTGTCCTCGGCGGCGACGGTGGCCTGCTCGGTGGCGTGCTGGGCGACGACGGCCTGCTGGGCGGCTTGCTCGGCGGTGAAGGCGGTCTGCTGGGTGGCGTGCTCGGCGAGGGCGGCCTCCTGGGTGGTGTCCTCGGCGGCGAAGGTGGCCTGCTCGGTGGCGTGCTGGGCGACGACGGTCTGCTCGGCGGCGTGCTGGGTGACGACGGCCTCCTGGGTGGCGTCCTCGGCGGTGAAGGTGGTCTGCTTGGCGGCGTGTTGGGTGACGACGGTCTGCTGGGTGGCTTGCTCGGCGGTGACGGCGGTCTGCTCGGCGGCGTGCTGGGTGACGACGGCCTCCTGGGCGGCGTCCTCGGCGGTGACGGTGGTCTGCTCGGTGGCGTGCTGGGTGACGACGGCCTTCTGGGTGGCGTCCTCGGCGGTGACGGTGGTCTGCTCGGCGGTGTGCTGGGTGACGACGGCCTCCTGGGCGGCGTCCTCGGTGGCGACGGCGGTCTGCTCGGCGGCGTGCTGGGTGATGACGGCCTCCTGGGCGGCGTCCTCGGCGGTGACGGTGGTCTGCTCGGTGGCGTGCTGGGTGACGACGGCCTTCTGGGTGGCGTCCTCGGTGGCGACGGCGGCCTGCTCGGCGGCATCCTCGGCGACGACGGCCTTCTGGGTGGTGTCCTCGGCGGCGACGGTGGTCTGCTCGGCGGTGTGCTGGGTGATGACGGCCTCCTGGGTGGCGTCCTCGGTGGTGACGGCGGCTTGCTCGGCGGCATCCTCGGCGACGACGGCCTGCTGGGCGGCGTCCTCGGCGGCGTGACCGGTGGCGACGCCGGCGGCCTGCTCGACGGCATCCTCGGTGACGACGGCCTGCTGGGTGGTGTCCTCGGTGGCGTGACCGGTGGCGATGCTGGCGGGCTGCTCGACGGCATCCTGGGCGACGACGGCCTGCTGGGCGGTGTCCTCGGCGGTGTGACCGGTGGCGACGCCGGTGGCCTGCTCGACGGCGTCCTCGGTGACGACGGCCTGCTGGGCGGTGTCCTCGGCGGCGTGACCGGTGGCGACGCCGGCGGCCTGCTCGACGGCGTGCTGGGCGACGACGGCCTGCTCGGTGGTGTCCTCGGCGGTGACGGCGGCCTCCTGGGCGGCGTGCTCGGCGGCGGCGAAGGCGGTCTGCTCGGCGGCGTCCTCGGTGACGACGGCCTGGTCGGCAGTCTGCTCGGTGCGGACGGTCTCGTGGGCGGCCTGCTCGGTGGCCTGACGGGTGGCGCCGAACCGGTGGCCGGCATCCTGGAACCGGTGACGAGCATCCTCGACGGCTCGGCCGGCTCGGCCGGCTCGGTGGTCTCGACGGTGGTCGAAACCGTGACCAACGCAGTCGAGCCGGTGACCGACATCCTCGCCGGCACGCCGGCAGCCCCGGTGGCCGCGGTCGTGACCGGTGTGCTGGACACCGTCGAACACACGGTGGCCCCGGTGCTCGACAACGTGCTCACCCCGATCACCAGCCTGCTCGACCAGAGCCCGGCCGGCGGTGCCCTGGCACCCGTGACGAACATCCTGCACGGCCTGCTGGGCTGATCCAAGGACACGAAGAAGGAGGAAGGGAAACCTCGATAGCAAGCAGACAGGGACGGGCCGTCAGCGGCCCGTCCCGCGAAAGGACCGTCATGAACAAGAATTTCCGGATACTGGCCCTCGTGGCAATGGGCGCAAGCCTCGCTGCCTGCGGTGTGCCGCCCAAGGGCGGTCGCGACGACGCGACCTACTACTACTCCAACAAGAGCGTGCGCGAAGTGCCCAAGGTGGAGCCGGCACCTCCGCCGCCGCCGCCGAATACACCGGCCAAGATCGTCTACTTCGACTTCGACCGGTACGACGTCAGAACGGGCGACCGCAGCATCGTCGAGGCGCACGCGGGCTACATGCGCAACCGGCCGGCGAGCCGGGTCGTGATCGAAGGCCACACCGACCTGCGCGGCGGCCGCGAGTACAACCTCGCGCTCGGCCAGCGCCGCGCCGAGGCCGTGCAACGCATGCTCACGCAGATGGGTGTGCCGGGCGAACGCATCGAAGCCGTCAGCTGGGGCATTGAAAAGCCCGCATCGCTTGCCACCACCGAGGAGGGCCATCAGCTCAATCGTCGCGCCGAGTTCAGCTACCGCTGAATCGGGAGCACGCGATGATTTCACGGGCGGTTTCCGGTCCGCGATCACGTCATTCAAGCGAGAGCAGATGACGGACGCGACCGGCCTTCGCCCGCATTCGACCGGGGCCGAATGATGTCCTTCTCAGACCAGCTCCACGCCTGCCACGAGCGCCTGGTGTCCGTGTGCGCGGCGTTGCCTGCCCCGTACCCGGCCTTCACGCTCTTCTTCTCGGTGAGCGACGGCTCCCAGCGTGCGCACGTCGTGCATGCGCGGGCCGACGACTTCGAGACGGCCTGGCGCGAAGGCGCCGACCTCGTCGAGCGATGGGTGCGCGAGCGCGGCATCGTCTCGCCCTGGCTGCGCATCGACTGGGTCGAGGGCGCCAGTCCCATGGACTGGACGCAGTTCAAGACCCAGCTCACCGCGGTCAAGCGCAACTACTTCCGGCTCGGCCTGGCCTTCGACCAGGACTTCGGCTTCGCCTTCACCGAGCAGGAACTCAACGCCAACGCCATGCTGTGCGGCGATTCGACCATCGCGCATTCGGTGGTGAACGTGCGCAACTTCGACGTCTATGCGCAGGCGCGCTTCGAGCGCACGCTGCCGCTGGAAGAGTCGTCGGAGCGCACCGTGTACCTGCTGGCCACGGTGGGCGTGTTCTGCCAGCCCGACGGCGTGGTGCACAAGCTCGTGGGCACGGGGCTCGACGCGGGCCGTCGCCAGCTGCCGGCGCTGAACCCGCAGGCGGTGCTCGAGCTGGTGCGCAGCGGCTCGTCGTACCTGGCGCGCCAGATGCAAAGCGATGGCCTGTTCGTGTACGGCTACTTTCCGTGCTTCGACCGCCGCATCCCGACCTACGACGCGATGCGCCACGCGGGCACCGTGCACGCCATGCTCGAGGCCTGGGAGCTCACGCGCGACGACACGCTGCGCGCGGCCATCGACCGCGCCATTGACCACCTCACCGACGCGCTGATCCGCGACTACACGCTGCCCGACGGCCGCGAGGTGGCCTACCTGGTCGACACCGGCGGCGAAATCCGCCTGGGCGGCAACGCGGCCTGCGTGCGCATGTTCGTGCGCTACTGCGAGCTGATGGAAACGCGCCACTGGCTGCCGTTGCTGGAGAAGCTCGCGCTGGGCATCGTGGCGCTGCAGGACCCGGCCAGCGGGCGCTTCGACCACGTGCTGCACGCGGCCGACCTGTCGCTCAAGCAGGCCTCGCGCGTCATCTTCTACGACGGCGAGGCGGCCTTCGGCCTCATGCGCCTGTACGGCCTCACGCGCGATCCGCGCTGGCTGGCCGCGGTCGAGAAGGCCTTCGACCACTTCATTGCGAGCCAGCACTGGCAGTCGCACGACCACTGGCTCAGCGGCTGCGTGAACGAGCTCACGCAGTGGAGCCCGCAGGAGCGCTACTTCCGCTTCGGGCTGCAGAACGTGGCGGGCTACCTGGACTTCGTGCTCGACCGCAAGACCACCTTTCCCACGCTGCTCAGCCTCATGCTGGCGGCGCAGCAGATGCTGCAGCGGCTGGAGAGCATGCCCGCCATGCGGCACCTGCTCGACGAGCTGGACACCGAGAAGTTCTACCGCGCGCTCGACTACCGCGCGCACTACCTGCTCAACGGTTTCTTCTGGCCCGAGATGGCGATGTACTTCCGCCGGCCGTCCACGGTCGTCGGCGCCTTCTTCGTGCGGCACCACTCGTTCCGCGTGCGCATCGACGACGTCGAGCAGTACGTGACCGGCTTCGCGGCCTACCACCGCTACCTGCTCGACCGGCGCAGCCAGCCCGGCGGCGCGGGTCCTGGCGGCGGCGGCGGTGGTGGCGGCGTGCGCGACGACGGCGCGGTCTGGACCGCCAGCGAGATGGCGCGCGTGACCGGCGGCGAATGGGTGGTCAAGCCCGAGGACGGCTGGCGCGCCACCGGCGTGACCCAGCGCACCTTCATGCGCAAGGGCCGCGTCGTGTTCGAACACCAGGCCCGGCCCTCGAAGACGCCGCTGGCCGCCGTCACGCTCAAGGGCGTGCTGCAGCCGGCCGCGGCCGTGCTGTGCACCGACCCCAAGCCGCACCTGGACAAGCGCGTGCCCGTGCTGCAGGTGGCCAACGTGCTGCAGGCCGTGCTCGAGCTGGGCGACCACGCGCGCACCGAGTTCACCGGCCGCGTGTGCGGTGTGCTCGGCAGCGGCGCGGGCAGCAGCACCGTGGCCGCCATGCTGGCCGGCGCGCTCACCGTGTGGGGCGAGGTGGCGCAGCCCGAAGGCAACATCAGCCTGCCGTCGGGCATCGCGTGGAACCTCACCTGCATGCCGCGCCATGCCGCCTACTGGGTGCTCGAGATGGGGACCTCGCACATGCCGGCCTCGGCGCAGCTGATGCGGCCCTCGCTCATCGTGGTGACGGGGCTGTCGGCCGCATCGCAGAAGCATCGTGGCCCGTCGGAGGCCGCCGCGCGGCTCGATTGCCGCATGTTCCAGGCCATGGCCGCGGGCGACCGCGTCGTGCTCAACCGCGACATGCCCGAGTTCGCCACCTTCGCCGAAGCGGCCATGGCGCACCAGCTGCAGATCGTGACCTACGGCGAGCACAAGGACGCCGACGTGCGCCTGCTCGCCTTCGACCACGGCGAGGTGCAGGCCGAGGTGGCCGGCGAGCCCTTCCAGCTGCGCCTGAACGCGCCGGGCCGCCACATGGGCGCCAGCGCCGTGGCCGCGCTGGCCGCGTTGCAGGCGCTGCGCCTGCCGCTGGCCGCGGCCGTCGAACCCTTTGCGCACTTCGAGCCGCCGGGCGGACGCGGTGCGCTGCACACCATTCACATCGGCGGCGGAAGCTTCAAGCTGATCGATGAAACCTACGACGCCAACCCGAGTTCGATGCGGGCGGCGCTTGAGTTGCTGTCACAAGCCCCCTGCGAGCCTGCGCGCCGGGTGGCCATCCTGGGCGACATGCAGGAGCTGGGGCCCGCGGCGCAACGCCATCACCTCGATCTGGAGGCCGAGTTGCTGGCGTCGCAACCTGACCGCGTGCTCCTGTGCGGACCTTTGATGCGGGCGCTTCACACGCGCATCCGCACCAAGGTCCGCTCCCATTGGTTTGTCGATGTGTCCGACCTCTCCACCGCACTCGGCGGGCTGCTGCAACCAGGCGACTGGGTGCTGGCGAAAAGCTCCGCGGGTGTCGGTCTTTCCCGGCTCGCCCGGGTCCTGAAAGCACTGCCATGAGATGGAACGCACTGGTCCACATCCCCTATGAATCCGAACGCGAGGTACCCCCGCGGCGCTGGTGGCTGGGCTGGCTGCAGCTGCTGTGCGCCTGGGTGCTGCTGATGCTGCTGTGCGCCAACATCGCCCTCGTTTTTGCCGAAGGCCTGCCGGGCTCGTCCGGCCGCACCGCGACCCACAGCCATACCCACAAAACGATGAATTGCACGCTCAGGGAAAACGCCGCGCCGCAAGGAACGCGCGGCGCGGAAACGACCGGTCCGGCGCAGGTTCGCGCACACCGATGCTGAGAGGCATCAGAGGCGAATTTTTGCCTTGTAACAGTCGGGTAACAGTTGATAATGATGCAGGCGTCGTTGCCCGACGGATCGGTCTTTTTCCATGATCAAGTTCCTCTTGCCCAGCCAGCTGGTTGCCGACAGGCCGGAAGTCCCCGGCGCCAGTCCGTACGCCGGTGCGCTGAACGATGCGTTTCGCGCGGCCTACCCGCTCGTCAAGAGCGCGGCCTGGCTATCGCTGCCCATCAGCCTGTTCGGGCTGCTGCCCTCGATCTTCCTGCTGCAGGTGTATGACCGCGTGCTCTCGCGCAGCGGCGTCTCCACGCTCGCCGCGCTGGTGAGCGGCATTCTGTTCTTCTTGTGCATCGAGTTCTGGCTGCGCACGCGCCGCTCGCGCCTGCTGCGCAACGCGGGCGCCACCGTCGACCACGGCGTGTCGGGCGCGCTGTTGCACTCCATGCTCGGGCGCCCGCTGCGCGCGCTTGAGGCGCGGCCGGCCTCGTCCTGGCAGCTGTTCTTTCGCGACGTGGGCGCGGTGCGCGGCACCGTCACCGGCGGGCTCGCGCAATCGATCTTCGACCTGCCGATGGCGATCTTCGCGCTGATCGTGATCGGCATCGTCGCGCTGCCGGTGCTGCCCGTGGTGGCGGCCTTCCTGGCCATCATGGCGTTCCTGGCCTGGTGGTGGGCCGACGAAGTGCGCGCTGGCCGCGTCGAAGAAGTGCTGCGCGGGCGCGGGCTCGATCGCATCACCTCCGAGATCTGCCATGCGCGCGAGACGCTCAAGGCGCAGTCGAACGACGGCCCGACCATCGAGGTCTGGCAGCAGACCTACAACGCCTGGCTCAGCGAGAGCTTCGGCAAGAACGGCCAGATCGAAACCGCGCGCGACGGCACCACCGTGCTGCTCACCGTGTTCTCGGTGATCGTCGTCACCGTCGGCGCCATCGCCGTCATGCAGCAGTGGATGACGGTGGGCGGCCTGGTCGCCTCCAACATGCTCGCGCTGAAGGCGCTGCAGCCGGTGGCCGGGCTGGTGTCGAACTGGCGTGCATTGGCCACCGCCAAGGAAGCCGCCAAGCGCCTGGAAACCGTGCTCGGCGAGCCGGTCGAGAAGGCGCCCACCGGCATGGCACTGCCGCAGCCGCTGGGCCGCGTCACGCTGAAAGACGTGAGCTTCAGCTTCACCGAAGACGCGCCGCAGCCCGTGCTGGAAAACGTCGACCTCGACATCGGCCCCGGCGGCCTGCATGTGATCGTCGGGCGCAACGGCGCGGGCAAGTCGACGCTCGTGAAGCTGCTGTCGGGCTTGTACACGCCCACACACGGCGTGGTGAGCATCGGCGAGTACGACCTGTCGCAGTTCGGCCGCGAAGAGCTGTCGCGCTGGATCAGTTACCTCTCGCAGGAGGTGTACTGGTTCGGCGGCCCGCTGGTCGACACCATGCGCCGCGGCGCGCCGGGCCAGAGCGACGAGCAGATCGTGGCGGCCTGCAAGCTCTCGGGCGCGCACGACTTCATCTCGCGCCTGCCCGACGGCTACCGCACCGTGGTGGGCGAGGGCGGCACCGGCTTCTCGGTGGGCGAGCGGCGCAAGCTCGCGCTGGCCATGAGCTTCCTGCGCAAGCCCTCGGTGCTGGTGCTCGACGAGCCCAGCAACGACCTCGACTTTCAAAGCGAGCGCAACCTGCTCGCGACCATGCTCGCGGTGGCCAAGGTGCGCACCGTGGTCGTGGTCACGCACTCGCTGCGCATCGTGTCGGCGGCCTCCGCCGTCTATCACGTCACCGGCCAGGGCAACGTGGAAATCGGCTCCGCCGCCGTCATGGTGCCCAAGCTCTTCGGCGTGAAGAAGCCGCTGGTGGCGCTGGGCGACAGCACCGACGACGGCAACGGCAGCAGCAACAGCAATGCAGGCGTCCCGGCCGCCTCGCGCTCGATGGCGTGAGCAAGCAGGCCACGCGATGCGTGATTCGTGGTTGCCACGGATCGACCGACTGACAGACAGAGACAGGGGAACGGGATTTTGAAACCAGACTTGCCGCAGGTGCTTCAGGGCGAGAGCGAGAAACAGGCGGCGCAGACCACGCCGCAAGGCCGGCGGCGCCAGTGGATCATCGGCGGCGCGGTCGCGGTGCTGGCGGCGGTGGGGCTCGGCTTTCCGATGGAAACCGTCGTCGTCGCACCGGGCCGCGTGATCCCCTCCGACCGCGTGAAGTCGATCCAGCATCTGGAAGGCGGCATCGTCAGCAACGTGCTCGTGAAAGAAGGCGACAAGGTCAAGCAGGGCCAGTCGCTGGTCGAGATCGACCTGGGCGGCAGCGGCCTGAACTTCGAGGAGCTCACCGCGCGCTATGCCGCCACGCAGGCCACGCGCGTGCGGCTCATTGCCGAGAGCCGCGGCCAGCCGCTCAAACGCGATTCGTTCGATGCCGACATCGACGAAGCCGTGCTCGAAGGCGAGATCGGCGCCTACCAGGCGCGCGCGCTCGAACAGCGCGGCGTCATGGCCGGCGCCGTGTCGGGCCTGGAGCAGGCGCGCAGCAAGCAGCTCGAACAGCAGGCCAAGGCCAAGGGCCTGAACGACCGGCTCGCGCTGATGCAGAAAGAGCTGGAGATTTCCGAACAGCTGCTGAGCGAAAAACTCGTCGGCCAGGTCGAGGTGCTCGAGAAGCGCCGCCAGGCCGAAGGCGTGCGCAGCGAACTCGCCGTGGCGCGCCAGGGCGTGATCTCGGCGCAGGCCGCCATCACCGAGGCCCAGGCCAAGATGGCCGAGGCCGAGGGCCGCTTTCGCCGCCGCGCGTCGGACGAACTGGCCACCGTCGAACGCCAGTTCGCCAGCCTGAGCGAAGACCTGGCGCGCGCGCGCACCCAGCGCTCGCGCACGGTGGTGAAGGCGCCTGCGGATGGCATCGTGAAGGGCCTGCGCAGCGGCAGCCCCGGCTGGGTCGTGAAGCCTGGCGAATCCATCCTGGAGGTCGTGCCCGACGAAGACGAGATCATGGTCGAGGCACGCCTCAACCCGAACGACCGCGGCTTTGTCGAAGTGGGACAGGAGGCGCGCGTGAAGATCACCGCCTACGACTACCTGCGCTACGGCGCGGTCGACGGCAAGGTCAAACTCGTGGCGGCCGACGCCGATCGCGACGCCGCCATTGCCAGCGGCGCGCCGTACTACCGGCTGCTCATCAGCATGTCGCAGTCGCACGTGGGGCGGCCGGAAAACCGCATCACCGCCGGCATGGAGTCCGAAGTCGACCTGCGCGTGGGGACCGATCCGTTCATCTGGTACATCCTGCGGCCTGTGCTCAAACTGCGGCGCGAAGCCTTCCGCGAACCATGAGCAAGCCCGTGTTGCCGGGCCGGCGCGCGCGCATCGCCCCGGGTGTGCTCTGCGCGACCTTGTGCGTCAGCATGGCGCTGCCGCCCACCGCGTATGCCCAACCGTCACCGGAGCAGGAGGGACCACCTGCAGCGCTGGCATTGTCGCGCCGCCTGTCGCCGCCGTCCCTCGGTGCCGCGAGCTATGCGCAGCGCGTGAAGCAGGCGCTTATCGCGCTGTCGCAGGAATACCCCGAAGTGCTGACCGCGCAGGCCGCGGCCAACACCAGCAGCTTCGGCGTCGACGCGGCCCGCATGGCGCGCTACCCGCGCTTCAAGGTCGGCACGTCGTCGGGCACCTACAGCAGCGGCGCCAAGGACGCGAAGAGCGAGAACTACACCGTGCTCACCGCCGAAGCGCGCGTGAGCCTGATCGACGGCGGCGCCATGAGCGCGGCGCAACGCGCCGCCGAATTCGGCAACCAGGCCGACGACGAAGCCGTTACCACCACGTCGCAGAAAGTGGTGCTCGACGCGCTCACCGCCTACCTGCAGGTGCAGCGTTTCGACCTGAAAAAGCAGATCGCGCACCGCGCCACCGAAGTGGTGGCCGACCTGTCGAAGGCCGAGGCACGCCGCGTGGCGCTCGGCGTGAGCGGCGACAACGACCTCAACATGGCCGCCTCGCGCCGCGCCCTCGTCGCCGCGCGCGAGTCCGACTTCGAGGCCCAGCGCGACGAGGCGCTGGCCAAGTTCCGCAACTACTTCAAGTTCTCGCCCGCGCCTGAATCGTTGCCCGTGCTGGCCGCGCCGGCGCACTGGCGCATCGGCTCGCAGGAAGAAGCGCTGCGTCGCGCCGAAGCGCGCAGCACCGAACTGGCCGAAGCCCAGGGCCGCGTGGCACGTGCGCGCGCGCTGGTCGACCAGACCGAAGCCAGCCTGTACCCCACGCTCGACGCTGTCGTCGTGAAGAGCAAGGACCCGCGCGGCGTGTCGCCGCAAGACCCCACGCGCGCCGCGTTTGAATTGAACTGGAACTTCGGCAACGGCTTCGATCGCCAGCTCAAGCTCAAGGGCGCCCTGGCCGAAGTGGCGAACCAGGAAGCCAAGATGGAGGGCGTGAAGCTCAACCTGATGGAGCTCACCGCATCGTCGTGGTCCCGCACCGTGGCCGGCCGCGAACGCGAGCGCCAGTTGATGGAGGCTGTCAGCACCTCGGGCCAGGCCTTCCGCGGCCGCCGCCGCCTCATGGAGTTCGGCCGCGAGACCCTGCCCCAGGTGCTCGACGCGCAGCTCGACTACTACACCCTGCTGTTCGACTACATCGACGGCGTGTTCGATTTGCGCATTTCGGAACTGCGCCTGGCGCGCACTACCGGCGAACTACGTGTCGACCCCCTCGGCGCCAACAATTGGATCGATCGCATCTTTGGCCCACCGAGCCGGAACGTCCTGACCGAAGACGGCTTGCTGGGCGCGCTGTGCATTTCGAGCAATACGACCTGCGCGAGTGAACCGTTGGTCGACCGCACGCCGGGCGCATCGATCGCGAATCCACCGCTGCGAAAGACAACGCGCTTGGGAGCAAACTAATTCGATTACTTGACGGCTCTTCTATTGGGTAAGAGGACACTGTTGCGTAACCCGAATTAAAGCGGTGGGGTTGAAGTCTTCGAGACGCCCTGGGCGCCGGCCGTAGGCCGGTAAATGCCGATTGCGCCGTGGCCGGCCTATGCCGAATCTGCGCTAGCCGAAAGATGCCGACTCCGGCGAACACCACCAGCGACCTCAGCGGGCATGAATATGCCGACTCTCGCTTGGCCGATATATGCCGATCGCTGACAGCAGGCGAGGCCCTGGCCATCAGGAGCAGTTTCCCCACTTATCCGTCTGTCTAAATTTCCGGGGTCTACTCGATTCAGCAGGGGCAATCTTTATTGACTGAACAGGTTTAGGTAAGTTGCTTCTTTCCTAACTCCCCCGAATTTCATGAGGATGCCCATGTTTATTCGTGCATATTGAAATTTCGCACCGCGCGAGCAGTCGAATTGTGTAAATTCTGCTGTCCCGGTCTATTTGCACGCTTACTAAAATCCTATGATGCTGCGGCTGCTGGGAATTCCTGGGGCGGCGGTTGTCGGCATGGGATTTTTGATTGGGAATGCAGGCAAAGATGAGATGCCGCACCTCTTTTTGCAAAAATACTTCGAAAAAGTTTTATTTTCCTGAAGGTGGATTGATTCTCGTACTGATTGATCCAGCTTAATTGTCTATTGCGAAATTCATGATTTGAAGATAATTAAGGTATTGAGGGTGAATTGTCAATATAAGTTTGTGAATCTTTAGATCAATCAAGTGCTTCAGGCATATGACATTGAATTTTTCGATAAACCTGAATCTATGACGGTTGTCTTTAATTGGTATTGCAAATTCGTGGAAAGCTGAAGATTTAAATGAGGTGAAGGAGCAAGTGATTCGCGAGCCTTGACTCTAATTTGATTCGAGTTCTGGCATGCAGATTTTCTATTAAATTCATTTGATTTTTGGTGTTTTTAAATTGAATGCGTCAGGCGGTGGGATTTATTTCAATTGACTGGTGTTGAGTTGGATAAAGAGTTTTTTGAGTCCTTCTATTTTTTGAGAATTAATGGCTTTATGGATTTTTCGGGTGCGTGTGTGATCGCTTTGACGGGTTTGTGAAAATGCTTTCACATCAAGCAAGCTAGATTTGCTACTCGAAAAAAAGAGGGGGGATCTAATTTTTTGCTTTATGGCTTCCACGTCAGAAGATGCTGAGTATTTTTCGTCGCTGCCCTCTCGTACTTCTCCATCCTGGCACTGATGCGGACGCACCTGCCTGACTAGCAAGGTGTTTTTACTGCGGCGTAAGCGACAGTCAGAGACTGCTTGCCCGCAGCTCAAAGAATGTGTACGGACCAGCTCGCGGCTTCGAACATCGCGGCTGCCCGCATCACCCGGTGAACCATGTAGGTGTCCCTGAAATGAAGGAGTTTGCGTTACAAGAAAATCTATCAAAAGACAAATAAGGTGGCGAATTTGGCGAAATTCGCCAGATTCGCCACCTCACGATTCAGACGAGCTGATGTTGCCGAGGATCATGGGAGGGCATCAGGACGATCCACTCTTCGTTCGTTGCCCACTGGTACTCCAACCTGACCTTGCCAAGACGCTCAAGGTAGTCCAACGCTGGTTGCCACACGTTACTGCGACGCAGGAAGTGGGGCGTCGCATTTTTTGCGATCAACTTCTTAGGAACAATGTTGGTTGGCGTGCTCCAGATTGCTTTTTTGGTCAGCCAATGTAAAAGCAAGTCAGCATTGCTTTCTTCCGGGGTGGATTTGTTCCTATGAAAATAAAAATAATGCTCCACGAGATACCATTGGCAGACGTCGATGGCGCACAGGACACTTTGTTCTGTGATCCCCCGAGGAGCTGCGGGTGAATCGAAGCACTCGAAGATGGCCGCCATTCGTGCAATGTTTTCTGAAATCTTGGATGCCATCGCCTTAACGCTTTCCAAGGGGCCTCCTTGCGCCATGAAGCTTTCAATTAGGGAGGCATATTCATTCCAAACCTGGATTGCCTCTGCGCTGAAGCGCATGGGAGGATATGGATTGGAAAGAGAGTCTGAATATGATTCCTCTAGTAACTTTTTGATTTTTTCCTGGAAATCACCGAATCCTCCATACGCTCGTTCAAATCCTGATGGAGGTTTGCGCATGCCAATTCTTGATTGAGGAAATGAGAACAGGGAGCGAGCGAGCAGGCCACTCTCTTCCCAGATGTTGCTTTCTTTCTTCAGGGCACGCTGAAAGATTTCTGGCTGCAGCATCAGATGCACAGTCAACCGAGGATTTTCGATGGTGAAGCTCTCAGAGCTGGTTCGCTCGACACTAAGAGCTTTTCCGTTCCAACTATTATTCAGGTTGCCAACGTTGGCCGTTGCAAAGGACGTCAATGCGCTTGCGCCTTCATCAGAAATAATGCTGGTCGTTGGCCGGTATTTATCGAAAAATCGAAGAAACGCCGCCGATGTGGTGTTGTCAATTTGAAGTTTCAAGCCTTTTGGCTCTTTTGGCTCGGCTTTAAGGATTTGCTCCTGATCAAGGCGGAGAGCATCAATGTGCTCGATTTTTTCGTCACGCAAGCAGCGATCTATCTTTTTCTCAATTACTCGCTTCTGCTGATTCCAAAAGTGGTAGTCTGCCTGATGTTTTTGAAGTTTTTTTTGAAATTTGTAATCAAAATCTCTTTGAAATTCTCTTATGGGCTCCATAAGCAACGCATCGGTTGCTGTTTTTCTTTCGCCAGATGCAGCGAGTGTAAAAAAATAGAGAGATAAGGGAGAGCTCTGGCCTGATGGGTGAATGACAGTGCGTCTCGCTTGACAGGCGATCGAAAGAACGGAAAGTATCGAACTCGTTATCAAAGCTTTGGGGCTTTGTATTTTCTCGGAAATTTCCTCAATCGTGCTTTGTATCAGGTGATGCTGTTTTCCATCGGGTGGATACTCTGGGTGCGCTTCTCGATGATTTAATTTTTGAAGGAGGTTGGCTGAAAAATTGCTCATGGGAATTGTGTTTTGAGGAATTTTTGAGATTCTTGAGGTGGGATTTAATCAAAATTGATTTTTGAATGGATCAAGTTGGCATCTTGAATGAGTGGTGCGGGCTCGTATGAGCAACGCGAAGTGGATGAGGCACGGGGTTCGATTCCAAAAGATTTCGGCCCCATATGACAGAGCTGACAACCAAGCATCTGTCTTGATCGTCGCACTTTCGGACGCGGCAAGGCAGGTCTCGATGCGGAACTGCTGTGTGCGTTTGCGCGTCTTCGGCGCTGCGGCCTTATCTCGGTGTGTGCGCTGCGTTGTTGCGGCGGCTCGACAGCGGCTCGACAGCGGCTCGACTGCCCGCTTCGAGCTCGCGGCCCTCTCACCAACTTGGTTGTTCTGTCTCTCAATAAGGAAACCTTTCTCATGGCACATCTCATCGAAACAATGGCCTACGCAGGCGACACCCCCTGGCACCGCCTGGGCCACCGCCTCCAACCCAAGCAACCCCTTGAGGTATGGGCTGAACAGGCCGGCATGAACTGGAACATCCAGGAAACCCCGGTGCGTTTCATGACCCAACCTGCAGGCGATCCCCTTCAGGCTCTGGAATCCTTCGCCGAACAGAAGGTGCTCTACCGCAGCGACACCCATGCGCCACTGTCGGTCGTCAGCAACCGATACCAGGTCGTGCAGCCCCGCGAAGTCCTGGAGTTCTACCGCGACCTCACCGACATCGGTGGCTACGAGATGGAAACGGCCGGCGTCCTCAAGGGCGGTCGCAAGGTCTGGGCGCTCGCGCGCACCGGCAAGCAGGCCGTGCTCAAGGGCAGCGACACCGTCAACGGCTACTTGCTGTTCGCAACCTCCTGCGACGGCTCGCTGGCCACTTCCGTCACGCCGACGACCGTGCGGGTCGTGTGCAACAACACGCTGGCCATCGCACTGGACAGCACCAGCAACGTGATTCGCGTGCCCCATAACACCTGCTTCGATGCCGACGCCGTCAAACGGCAACTGGGCATTGCCATCGGGCAGTGGGACGAGTTCATGTACCGCATGAAGGTCCTGTCCGAGCGCAAGGTCAAGGGCAAGGAGGTCGACGCCTACATCCAGCATGTGCTCTACGGGCCGAGCGAATCGAATGGACTCGCCACAGCTCAGACCGGCACCCAGTCCGTGCCGCGTGCCTGGGCGGCCCGCAAGGTCCTCGAGTTGTACGAAGGCAGGGGCCGCGGCGCCGAGCTCGCTGCAGCCCGTGGGACGACCTGGGGCCTGCTCAGCGCGATGACCGAATTCGTCGACCACGAGCGCCGGGCTCGCGACCGCGAGTACCGCTTGGACAGCGCCTGGTTCGGCCAAGGCGCTGCCCTCAAGCAACGCGCGTTGGCCCATGCGCTGGAGCTCGCCGCTTGACGCGACGGGATCTTCGACCTCCCGTACTTCCACCCCTCAGCTCCTCCACCAAAGCCCCGCCTCTCCATCGAGAGGGCGGGGCTTTTTGCTGGATGGGCGGTTCCAACCTTCAGAAAGAAATTGATGAACTCAACTCCCCGAAGCACACGGCGTTCCCCGAGCGCTCGTGCGCGGTCTCGCGCCCCTGCATTGCGCCTGGTGACGACCACTCGTTCACAGAATCCGATATCCGAGCGCTGGCCGGACATGCGCGAAGCAGGGATCGGCTGTCTCGACGCCGCCGCAGCCGTAGGCCGCGATCCCTTCAAGTCTGCCGTGCGGCTGTGGATGGAGAAGACCGAGCGTCACGACCTGCTGCAGCCTGTCGATCCTTCCCTCATCCAGTCCGCAGCTACCGCTGCCTACTGGGATCGGCTGCTCGAGCCCATCGTGGCGGCGCACTACGCGCTGCGCACGGGACGCCAGGTGAAGCGCACTCGCGCCCTGCTGCGGCACCCGCAGCACCCCTGGATGCTGGCCCTTGCCGGCCGCGAAGTCGTCGGCGCCCCCGATGTCCAGCTGCTGGAATGCCGATGCGTCGGCATGGATGAAGCTGAGCTCTGGGGCGCTGGCCTTCCCGACTACGTGCGGATCCAGATGCTGCATCGATTGGCCGTGACAGGCGCCAAGACCATCGATGTTGCTGCGTTGATCTGCGGCCAGGACCTGCGGATCCACCGGGTCGAGCGCGACGAGGTCAAGATCTCCCGGCTCATCGACGCCGAGCGCGAGTTCTGGCACTGCGTGGCAACCGACTGCGCGCCGCTGGCAG
>Ga0160431_100250_pt1 | contig 35457 bp, 33 predicted proteins | sample HID1971K_E0MG_FD_108212 | JGI IMG/M metagenome (GOLD analysis project Ga0160431, IMG submission 108212) | Enriched millipede-associated microbial communities from UW Madison campus, WI, USA - HID1971K_E0 MG | ecosystem: Host-associated > Arthropoda: Insects > Digestive system > Unclassified ...
CTTGAGCTGTTCGGCCGCGACGGCGCCCAGTTCGGCGTCATCCAGCAGCGCGACCAGCGTCTCGATGTTGTAGCCACCTTGCATGGTGCCCAGCAGCTCGGCAGCGTGCTTGCGGTCGATCAGTGGCGACTGGGTCTCGCCCTTGGCCACGGCGGACAGGAAGGCGGCCTTGACGTAGGCAGCTTCGTCCACCCCTGGCGGAACGCGGTTGGTGATCAGGTCTACGAGGAAGGCTTCTTCGCCGGCCGGCGGGTTTTTCAGCAGCTCGACCAGGCCTGCGGTTTGTTCGGCGCTCAGCGCGAGGGGCGGCAGGCCTTCCTCGGCGCGCTCTTGGACGTGACGTTCATAGGCTTGGAGCACGGCAATCTCCTGCGGGTAGTGCGCGGTCTTGGGCACGCGAGGTGAGGTAGCGGAGGTCCGTTACCTGGATAAAACAGGCGCAAGGTCTCGGCTTCCGAGGGTGACCACCCGTGGCTACACCGAACACACCTTGCTCCTGAAAACCTTGTTGAATGATCGATTGTCGACACATTAACGCAATGAGGCGAAATCTATAAGGAAAAATTGCTGAACGCAATAGGATTGTTGACACATTGCAAGGCATCGCCCCAGGCGGCAAGGCGCAGCTTTCCATTGGCAAAAGGGCGTCGGCCGACCGCAGACGGGTGCCGAAACAGGCGCTGGGTCCAAGGCTCTGTGGTTGAGGTACTTCAGGGTAAGAGGAAATGTCTGACTGTTCGAATGGGCAGGTATTCGATCAATTGCGCGTTCCGGCCAGCCTGGATTGCAATCTCACAGGGGAGCGGCGCGGGATCTTAGAGGGTTTCTGGAAGACGGAAGGCTCGCAGAGGGCTATCAAACCAGAGGCGGTTCAGTTAGCGGGGGCCGTGTGCTCAGATATACATCACCGTCAACTTTCCCGACTGGCCTGGATAATACAGGCGAACCCTGACAATGTACTTTCTCCCTTTGAAGAGCTTGTAGCTGATCGCAGCATTTCGATCCTCGCCACTATCATCGTCTCCAGCCAGGTATCTGGGGTCCCCTCCGATGTCTTCGAACAGGACAAGCAGCGAGTCGGAAGCGCCCTTGGTCTCGATACGGTAACGCCTGGATTCGGCAGGTACGATCATGTAATCGATCTGCTTGCCGGCGGCCAGGGCAACGGTCAATGGCTCGGCGCATTCGAGTTGTTTCAACGCGGCCGACAATGGCGGATACCAGTTGCGAGCCCATTCCTTGTCTGCGTTGGAGAGTACGCCGGGCGGAAACAGACCATGCACATCGTAGTGTTGCGGTTCGTCGATCAGGCCGGGTTGAAACTCGTATTCCATGATCGAGTCAGGGTCCCAGGCAGAGCCATTGACCTGCTGCGGCGTCAACTTTTCCAATATGTTGTGATACGTCGTAGCACGGTCCCAATTGTTGGGTGGACCTGCCAACGCTTCATACACGGCCTGTTCATGCCATGTGATTCCCGCAAAGGGATTCTGATGCTCATGCTCCATGCCAATGACATGCCCGATCTCGTGAAGTGCAGTACTGCGCCCGTAAGTTGTGGTGAGGTCCCACCCATAAACGGTTGTTGGCTCGGTCAGGGGCACATGCAGGACATCGCGTCCGACTGCAGAGGCAGAGGCCCCGTCGGCAGTCGAGTAACCAATGCGGACTTCGGCTTCGCTCAGTTGCTTGACCTCCTTGAACTCAAGACCTATGCCGATGGCTTTCCATTTCTTGAACGCATCTCGAATAGCATCCGCTTGGGCTTTTGGAACCGCATATCGGGACCCTTTGCCAAAGAAACAATAGTGAAGCACCGTGCCGTTGGCCCATTTGCTGGACGTCCTCAGAATGGCAGAGGCCCGGCGCGGATCCACCGTCACGGAGGGGGAGAGTTGCCGCACCGGTCGAGGCAAGTTGTGGCAGAGTGGTTTGCACGTGCTCTGCAGGTTCTTCGGGCCGGATGAGGTGGTTTTTTTTGCGCGGGCCATGCAAGTTTCCTTGCCGAGAGTGACGACACTTTTGAGTAGATCTATAGACGGCCTGAACGTGAAGTGTTCGACATTATTGCTATAGCCGTCATGACTGAATGGTTGGATCCACTGGCATTGAGCACTATCCTTCTTCCGCCACGCCGCGCTCTGTGGCGGTTGGCGCCTACTCTACCCTCAGGAGATTCACCGACATGAACGTCTCGCTGCGCCCCAAGTGGCTGCTTGCCCTCGCTCTGCCGCTCGCCCTCGCTGCGCCCCAAGTGGCTGCTTGCCCTCGCTCTGCCGCTCGCCCTCGCTGCCTGTGGCGACAATGAACCCAAACAACGCGCTGCCTTCAGCGAGTTCCTGCAGACCCGTATCGTCGACAAGCCAGGCGTCCACGCGCCCAAGCTGACCACCGACGAGACGCAAGCGTTCGGCCCCTACAGCGATCACTATGCGGTCATCACTGACTTCAATGGCGCCATGGATACCGCCGTGAAGCCCTTGGGCAACCTGCTGCAAAAAGGCGCGATCCGCTCGCTGAACGATGTCACCGCCCGCCGGGACGACATCAAGGCGGTGCAGACCGGCCTGAACGACATGGGCAGCCAGCTGCAGGAGCAGAAGGCCAAGGCCGACACCGCGCACGCCCAGCTCAAGCAGCCGGAAGACCTCAAGGTCGTCTACGACAAGGCCTTCGAACGCACTGTCAGCGTGCCGGCCGATACCTTCCTGGAAGTGCTGCCGCAGATCAACGGCACCCTCGACAGCAGCCTGAAGATCGCCGACTACGTGGACGCCAACAAGGCCAAGATCGAAATCAACGGGCCGGTCGTCAAAGTGTCGGATCCCAAGGTTCAGGCTGAGCTCAATGCTATGCTGGCGGACCTGAATACCCAGGCCAAGACTGTCGAGCAGGCGCAGACGCGACTGCAAACAGTCATGCTCGGGCGCTAACGCCGCACCAGCAGAAGCGGGCGGTCCGGTATCTCGGTCAGCCCGCTTCCCCGCAAACGCTGGTTTTCCACTCTCAATCGCATGTTGAAGAATGACTCGTCCGCTGTTTATTTCGTTCGACGGGCCCAAGGGCACCGGCAAGACCACGCTTTTGGAAGCCGTTACGGCAGCGCTGAGGGCGGACAACAAGAAGGTGATCCGGCTTTGCGAGAAGAAAAGCGATCCCTTCAGGGGTGAAACCATGGCCCTGGTCAATCAACTTGTCAGGCATCCCAGCCCGGATCTGGAGCTGGAGGTTTGCCAGCGATTTGCCGATAGCCGCACCTGGATTTCCCAGCACGTGCTGACCAGGCAGCCAGCCGACAGCATCATCCTGATCGACCGCTGGTACCCCTCCGATGCCGCATTTCGCCGCATGCTCCCGTTTGCCGAGATCCTGCAGTTGAACATCGATCGAAACGTGCAAGTGCCAGACCTGCATGTCGGGGTTGTCACCGACCCGGCTATTTCGTGGGCGAGGGCGGCGGCACGACCGCGTGGGCTGAGCAGTACGGTGCTGTTCAAGCTGGAAGAACAAGTCGCCAGTACCCAGGCGTTCGAGCGAGCGGCCGCTGATCAAGGTTGGGTACTATGCAGAAATGAAGGATCGATTGAACACGCTACGATGCAGATTGTTTCCGCGATCTACAGCGTCCTTCGCTGAACACTCGGGGCAGCGCTAGCTGTTCAACATCCGCACAAGGCTCTGGTGCTCCCAGGTGGATAACAGTGCAATCGGATCTGTCCGGCTGCCGGAGTCCAACGCCCATCGTTTTCCATCCGGGCTCACGCACTGCATGCAATGACCGAGCGCCTCACCATCGTTATGGAGCGTGATGCACCACCCTTCGACGTCCACCACGACGAGGCAGGCATTTACCTCGTCATTGCTCGGGCTGACTGCTTTGGCCATGGTCCGGCGTCCAAACACGACTTCCCGAAAGACCTGGCAGACTTCCCGGGCCGTGAGTTCGGCCGCAGGGACGTTATCGCAATCGTTGACGGTCATGGGGGCAGTCTTGTTCCTGAAGGATCATGTCGAAGATGTTACCGGCTCATCTTTCGTTGTCCATGGCTGAGCAAGCGCTCGTAAAAGACGAGTGGAGTACAAATGTGCTCTTGCGACTTCATTGATGCACGCTACTCGACTGAATCTTGCAGAAACAGGCAAAAGGCGGACTCAAACCGCTCCACTGGATCGATATCGTTCCACTGCGTGCAAGCCTGGCGATCATGGGCTTTCACGCCGTCGTAGCCCCTGAACGGGCCCGATTCGTGGAGTGACTACGTTCCAGTCGAAACAGCGTAAAATGGGTGAACCCCCCGATTTCAGCGGTGTTGCCTGCCTGGCACATTGCTTGCTCCGTCCCTTGGGTCTCGCTGGGCTGGCAAGTCTCCCTGTCCAGTTCAGGCGGGTGAACTTGCGAAGTTATAAAAACAATTAAACCTCCAAGGGAATACACGATGACTGACTCCACTATGGGTCGCCGTCCACCGGATGGCGAAGAGCACGAACTCAAGCGCAGTCTTTCCAACCGCCACATCCAATTGATCGCCATCGGTGGTGCCATCGGCACTGGCCTGTTCATGGGTTCAGGCAAGACCATCAGTCTGGCTGGGCCGTCCATCATCTTCGTCTACATGATCATCGGCTTCATGCTGTTCTTCGTCATGCGGGCGATGGGCGAGCTGTTGCTGTCGAATCTGAAGTACAAGTCCTTCATCGATTTCTCGGCCGACCTGTTGGGGCCCTGGGCAGGGTTCTTCACTGGCTGGACCTACTGGTTCTGCTGGATCGTAACCGGTATTGCCGATGTGATTGCCATCTCCGCCTATTCGCAGTTCTGGTTCCCTGACATACCGTTGTGGTTGCCGGCACTGGCCTGTGTCGCGCTGTTGTTGTCGCTCAACCTGCTCACGGTGAAACTGTTCGGCGAACTGGAGTTCTGGTTCGCCATGATCAAGATCGTCGCCATCTGTGCCTTGATCTGTACCGGCATGTACATGGTGGCCGCGGCGTATCAGTCGCCGGTCGGCCATGCCGCGTCGCTGGCCAACCTGTGGAACGACGAAGGGATGTTCCCCCATGGCGCCATGGGCTTCTTCGCCGGCTTCCAGATTGCGGTGTTCGCATTCGTCGGCATCGAGCTGGTGGGCACCACCGCGGCTGAAACCAAGAACCCGCAACGCAACCTGCCGCGGGCCATCAACTCCATTCCCGTGCGCATCATCGTCTTCTACGTACTGGCGCTGATCGCCATCATGGCCGTGACACCCTGGCGTGATGTGGTGGCCAACAAGAGCCCCTTCGTCGAACTGTTCATGCTGGCCGGCCTGCCAGCGGCAGCGGGGGTCATCAACTTCGTGGTGCTGACCTCGGCCGCGTCTTCGGCCAACAGCGGCGTCTTCTCGACCAGCCGAATGCTCTACGGCCTGGCGAAGGAGGGTGATGCACCTGGCAAGTTCGGCACACTGTCCAGCCGCGCCGTCCCCTCCAATGGCCTGATCTTCTCCTGTGTCTGCCTGGCAGCGGGCGCGCTGGTCATCTACCTGATGCCGAACATGCTCGACGCCTTCACCTTGATCACCACGGTGTCGGCCATCCTGTTCATGTTCGTCTGGTCGATGATCCTGCTGTCGTACCTGACCTACCGCAAGCAGCGCGCGGCGCTGCACCGTGCCTCGACCTACAAGATGCCGGGCGGCACGCTGATGTGCTGGGTCTGCCTGGCGTTCTTCGCCTTCATCCTTGGCTTGCTGGCGCTGGAAGCCGATACGCGCCTGGCGCTGTACCTGGTGCCGGTGTGGTTTGCCGTGCTGGGCCTGTCCTACCGCTCCATCCGCCAGAAGAAACAGGGGAACGTGCAGTTGTCCCTCAACGCGGATTGATCGCCACATTCACGTTTTGCACAGGGGGACGGCGCAATGTGCGCCGGCCCCCTGTGGTCGTTTGCGAAGCAGGGAGTCTTGATGAGAATCCACGTCAACTTCATCGACCGCGTCGGTATCACCCAGGAAATCCTGGCACTGCTGGGGTCGCGCAACCTCAACCTGGACGCGGTGGAAATGATCCCGCCGAATGTCTACATCGATGCCCCGACACTGTCGCCGATCGTGCTCGACGAGCTGCACGATGCGCTGTTGCGGGTGGTCGGCGTGCAGGCGGTCGAGCTGGTCGACTTCCTGCCCGGGCATCGCCGGCGCCTGCAGCTGGAGGCACTGCTGGCGGCCATGGGCGACCCGGTGCTGGCGGTGGACCCTGGCGGGCATGTGCTGCTGGCCAACCCCACCTTGGTCAGCCTGCTCGGCCGGGAGCCTGCTGGTGAACCCCTGTCGCGACTGTTCGCCGAGGCGGATCTGGCGCAGACCTTGATCGACAAAGGCTTTCGCCTGCCCATGTGCGAGGTCAGCCTGCAGGGCCAGACACTGTTGCTGGAAGCCACGCCCATCAGCGGCGGGGCAGATGCCCTGGTGGGTGGCCTGCTGACCCTCTACCCGCCAAGCCGCATGGGCGAGCGTCTGGCGTCGTTGCTGCATGACCCTACCGACGGCCTGCAAGCGCTGCTGGGGGACTCGACGGCACTCAAGGAGCTCAAGGTGCGCCTGCAGAAAGTGGCAAGCCTTGAGGCACCGCTGCTGATCCAGGGCGAGACCGGTACCGGCAAGGAACTGGTGGCCCGTGCCTGCCATGCGCTCAGTGCCAGGCGCGATGCGTCGTTCCTGGCGCTCAATTGCGCAGCGTTGCCAGAGAGCCTGGCCGAGAGCGAACTGTTTGGCTATGCCGCCGGCGCCTTCACCGGTGCCCAGCGCGGTGGCAAGCCGGGCCTGCTGGAGCTGGCCGATGGCGGTACGGTGTTTCTCGATGAAGTGGGCGAGATGTCACCTTACCTGCAGGCCAAGCTGTTGCGCTTTCTCAATGACGGCAGTTTTCGCCGGGTCGGTGGCGGCGGCGAGGTGCGGGTGAATGTGCGGGTGGTGTGCGCCACCCACCGCAACCTGGAAGACATGGTGGTCGACGCCAGCTTCCGCGAGGACCTCTACTACCGCCTCAACGTGCTCAACGTGAAGGTGCCGCCCCTGCGCGAGCGCGGCAAGGACATCCTGCTGCTGGCCGAGCACTTCCTGCGCCAGGCCTGTGCGCAGATACAACGCTCGCCTTGCCGGCTGGCACTGGCCACCCATCCGCTGCTGCTGGGCAATCGCTGGGCGGGCAACGTGCGGCAGCTGCAGAACGTGATCTTCCGCGCGGCGGCCATCAGCGAAGGGGAGGTGATCGACTGCGACGACCTGGAGCTGGCCGGCACTGCCTTGAACAGCCAGCAGCCCGAGGCACAAGAGATCGTCAGCCTGGAGGCGGCGGTGCAGGGGTTCGAAAAGTCCCTGCTGGAAAAACTGTATGCGTCTTACCCCTCGACCCGCCAATTGGCCCTGCGACTGCAGACTTCGCACACGGCCATTGGCCAACGCTTGCGCAAATACGGCATTGCCAACCGGGCCACCTAGGCGGCCTGGTGTCAATACGTTCCACTGGAGTGATCGTGCTCCAGTCGGGCGTGCTCCGCGCCTCCATTGGCTTGCCCCGTCGGGGCTGGCAGCCGGGAAGCTGCAGTGGAGCGGATTCGCTCCGGCCCGGCGACATGGGATGAAGCGAAAAAAACTCTAACGTATTGATATATTTGGGTTTTATTGACTTGGCATCGCCCTTGCTCTGTATCAGTCAGTCCTGCACCAGGACCCACCTGATAACAAGAGAGGAAGATCCATGAGCACACTGCGTTTTACGCCCGAACACGAATGGCTGCGTCTGGAAGCGACCGGGGAACTGACCGTGGGCATCACCAGTTATGCGCAGGAAGCCCTCGGTGACGTGGTCTTCGTGCAACTCCCCGAACTGGGCCAGTACGGGGAGGGGCAGGAAGTGGCTGTACTGGAGTCAGTGAAGGCCGCCAGCAATATCACCATGCCGCTGCACGGCCAGGTAGTGGCGGTCAACCAGGCCTTGGCCGACGACCCGGAACTGATCAACAGCTCGCCGATGCAGGAGGGCTGGTTCTTTCGCATCCAGGTGGCAGACCCTGCCGACCTCGACATCTTGATGGATCAGGAAGGCTACGACCGCTTCCTGGCCGACAACGCCTGAGCCAGGGTGCTGCCATGACCACCGCATCCATCCCGCTGGGCACCGACAACGAATTCATCGCCCGCCATATCGGCCCACGCCAGGGCGATATCGACGCCATGCTGGCGCTCGTCGGCCATGATTCCCTCCAAGCCCTGATCGACAGCGTCATTCCTGACAGCATCAAGGGCAGCAGCGTGCTCGAGCAGTCCAAAGGGCAGGGCGAGGCAGAGGCCCTGGCTGCATTGAAGGCCATCGCTGCGAAAAACCAGCTGTTTACCAACCACATCGGCCAGGGCTATTACCCGTGCCACACCCCGACGCCGATCCTGCGCAACCTGCTGGAGAACCCCGCCTGGTACACGGCCTACACCCCTTATCAAGCGGAAATTTCCCAGGGCCGCCTGGAAGCGTTGCTGAACTTCCAGACCCTGGTCAGCGACCTCACCGGCATGCCAATCGCCAACGCCTCGTTGCTCGACGAAGCCACCGCCGCCGCCGAGGCCATGACCTTCTGCAAGCGCCTGGCGAAGAACAAGGCGCCGGCATTCTTCGCTTCCTGTCATTGCCACCCGCAAACCCTCGATGTATTACGCACCCGAGCCCAGCCGCTGGGCATCGAAGTGGTGGTCGGTGATGAAGCCGCATTGGAAAACCAGGCGCTGGACGGATACTTCGGCCTGCTGCTGCAGTACCCGGCCAGCACCGGCGCCATTACCGACCACAACGCTCTGGTGCAACGCGCCCATGCCGCTGGCGCCCTGGTGGCCGTAGCCGCCGACCTGCTGGCTCTGACCTTGCTGACCCCGCCGGGCGAGTTCGGTGCCGACGTGGTGCTGGGCAGTGCCCAGCGCTTCGGTGTGCCGCTGGGCTTCGGCGGGCCGCACGCGGCGTTTTTTGCCACGCGCGATGCATTCAAGCGCGACATGCCCGGGCGCCTGGTCGGCATCTCCGTCGACCGCTTCGGCAAGCCTGCCCTGCGTCTGGCCATGCAGACCCGCGAGCAACACATCCGTCGCGAGAAGGCCACCAGCAACATCTGCACCGCGCAAGTGCTGCTGGCCAACATCGCCAGTATGTACGCGGTCTACCACGGCCCCGAGGGCCTGGTGCAGATCGCCCGGCGCGTGCATCGGCTGACCGCGACCCTGGTGCTAGGGCTGAAACAGCTAGGGCACAAGGTCGAGCAGGCGCACTTCTTCGACACCGTCAGCGTGGTCACGGCCAGGCCTGTGGCCGATGTGCTGGCTGCCGCCAGCGCGGCGCGCCTGAACCTGCGCCCGATCAACGAACTGCGGGTGGGGATGTCGCTGGATGAAACCTGTGAACAGGCCAGTGTAGAGGCCCTGTGGCAGGTCTTTGCCGAAGCGGGCCAAGCGCTTCCGGACTTCGCCGCCCTGGCCGCAGGCAGTGGCGATTGCTTGCCCGTACCGCTGCTGCGCGCAAGCCCGTTCCTGCAGCATCCGGTGTTCAACCGCTACCACTGCGAAACCGAACTCATGCGCTACCTGCGCCGCCTGGCCGACAAGGACCTGGCCCTGGACCGCAGCATGATCGCGCTGGGCTCGTGCACCATGAAGCTCAACGCCGCCAGTGAAATGATCCCGATCACCTGGCCCGAGTTCGGCGCCCTGCATCCGTTCGCCCCGGCCGAGCAGACCTTGGGCTACCGCCAGTTGACCGATGAACTGGAGGCCATGCTCTGTGCAGCCACCGGCTATGACGCCATGTCCCTGCAGCCCAATGCCGGTTCCCAGGGCGAGTACGCTGGCCTGCTGGCCATTCGCGCCTATCACGCCAGCCGCGGCGAGGCGGAGCGCGATGTGTGCCTGATTCCTTCGTCGGCCCACGGTACCAACCCGGCCACGGCGCAGATGGCCGGCATGCGGGTGGTGGTGGTCGACTGCGACGCGCGTGGCAACGTCGATGTCGCCGACCTGCAGCGCAAGGCGACGCAGCACAAGGACCAACTGGCGGCGCTGATGATCACCTACCCCTCGACCCATGGGGTGTTCGAGGATGCCATCACCCGCATCTGCGACATCATTCACGAGCACGGCGGCCAGGTGTACCTGGACGGCGCCAACATGAATGCCATGGTCGGCCTGTGCGCCCCTGGCAAGTTCGGCGGCGACGTGTCGCACCTGAACCTGCACAAGACCTTCTGCATCCCCCACGGTGGCGGCGGCCCAGGCGTCGGCCCGATCGGCGTCAAGGCGCACCTGGCGCCGTTCCTGCCAGGCCATGGCCACCTGCCGAACCCGCAGGGCGCGGTCAGTGCGGCGCCTTATGGCAGTGCCAGCATCCTGCCGATTACCTGGATGTACATCCGCATGATGGGCGGGGAAGGGCTCAAGCGCGCCTCGCAGCTGGCGATCCTCAATGCCAACTACATCGCCCGGCGCCTGGAGGAACACTACCCGGTGCTGTACACCGGCGAGAACGGCCTGGTGGCCCACGAGTGCATCCTCGACCTGCGCCCGCTCAAGGACACCAGCGGCATCAGCGTCGAGGACGTGGCCAAGCGCCTGATCGACTTCGGCTTCCACGCCCCGACCATGTCCTTCCCGGTGGCTGGCACGCTGATGGTCGAGCCGACCGAGAGTGAATCCAGGGAAGAACTGGACCGTTTCTGCGCCGCGATGATCTGCATCCGCGAGGAAATACGCGCGGTGGAAAACGCCACCCTCGACCCGCTCGACAACCCGCTGAAGAACGCCCCGCATACCGCCCGCGAACTGGTCGGTGAATGGCCGCATCGCTATGCCCGGGAGCTGGCGGTATACCCGCTGGCCGAGCTGCGCGACAGCAAGTACTGGCCGCCGGTGGGGCGCGTGGACAACGTCTACGGAGACCGCAACCTGGCCTGTGCCTGCCCGCCGCTGTCGAGCTATCAAGACGCCTGATCCTGTTGAACCAACAAGAAGGAATCATATCCATGTTCCACAAGAGCCTGACCCTGTCCGATTTCGACCCGGCACTTGCCGCCGCCATCAGCCGCGAAGTGCAGCGCCAGGAAGACCACATCGAGCTCATCGCCTCGGAAAACTACACCAGCCCCCAGGTGATGCAGGCCCAGGGCACCGAGCTGACCAACAAGTACGCCGAAGGCTACCCAGGCAAGCGCTACTACGGCGGTTGCGAGCACGTCGATGTAGTCGAGCAACTGGCCATCGACCGCGCCAGGCAACTGTTCGGTGCCGGCTACGCCAACGTCCAGCCGCACTCGGGCTCCCAGGCCAATGCGGCGGTCTACCTGGCCTTGCTGCAGGCCGGTGACACGCTGCTGGGCATGAGCCTGGCCCATGGCGGCCACCTGACCCACGGCGCCAAGGTGTCGTCCTCGGGCAAGTTGTACAACGCCGTGCAATACGGCATCGATACCAACGGCCTGATCGACTACGACGAAGTCGAGCGCCTGGCTGTCGAGCATAAGCCGAAGATGATCGTGGCCGGCTTCTCGGCCTATTCGAAAACCCTCGATTTTGCGCGTTTTCGCCAGATCGCCGACAAGGTCGGGGCCTACCTGTTCGTCGACATGGCCCACGTCGCCGGCTTGGTGGCAGCCGGGCTGTATCCCAATCCGCTGCCTTACGCCGACGTGGTCACCACCACCACCCACAAGACCCTGCGCGGCCCACGTGGCGGCCTGATCCTGGCCAATGCCGACCCGGATCTTGAGAAGAAGCTCAATGCGGCGGTGTTCCCAGGTGGGCAGGGCGGGCCACTGATGCACGTGATCGCGGCCAAGGCGGTGTGCTTCAAGGAAGCCCTGGAGCCTGGCTTCAAGGATTACCAGCGCCAGGTCATCGACAACGCCCGGGCCATGGCCGAGATCTTCATGCAACGCGGTTTCGACGTGGTGTCCGGTGGCACCGACAACCACCTGTTCCTGCTCAGCCTGATCCGCCAGGGCATCACCGGCAAGGACGCCGACGCCGCACTGGGCCGTGCGCACATCACCGTGAACAAGAACGCCGTGCCCAACGACCCGCAGTCGCCGTTCGTGACCTCGGGCCTGCGCATCGGCACCCCGGCGGTGACCACCCGTGGTTTCCAGGAACCGCAATGCCGCGCCCTGGCGACCTGGATCTGCGACATCCTCGAGCACCTCGGCGATGCCGACGTCGAGGCTCACGTGGCCCGGCACGTGGCGGAGCTGTGCAAGCAGTTCCCCGTCTATCCGGCCTGACCCCTGCAGAGCTCGGCGACCGTCAGCACAGCGCTGGCGGTCTACACCATCGAATGCCAGGAGTCAGCCATGTCCACAGAGCAACTGCAACATCTCGCCAAGCGCCCGCAGCCGCTGCAGGCCGGGGTGAAACTGCGCGGCGCCGAGAAGGTGGCGCGCATTCCGGTGAAGATCCTGCCTACGGAGGAGGTGCCGCGCAAACCCGACTGGATCCGCGTGGAAATTCCCACCTCGCCGGAGGTGGCAAGGGTCAAGGCCTTGCTGCGCAAGCACAAGCTGCACAGCGTGTGCGAAGAAGCCTCCTGCCCGAACCTGGGCGAGTGCTTCTCTGGCGGCACCGCGACCTTCATGATCATGGGCGACATCTGCACCCGACGTTGCCCGTTCTGCGATGTCGGCCATGGCCGGCCCAAGCCGCTGGATGCCGATGAACCGAAGAACCTGGCCATCGCCATCGCCGACCTGCGCCTGAAGTACGTGGTCATCACCTCGGTGGACCGCGACGACCTGCGCGATGGCGGCGCCCAGCACTTCGTCGACTGCCTGCGCGAGATCCGCCAGCTGTCGCCGGGCATCCAGCTGGAAACCCTGGTGCCGGATTACCGGGGTCGCATGGACGTGGCCCTGGCCATCACCGAGCAGGAGCCGCCCGATGTGTTCAACCACAACCTGGAGACCGTGCCACGGCTGTACAAGGCAGCACGGCCGGGCTCGGACTTCGAATGGTCGCTGGACCTGCTGGAGCGGTTCAAGCAGCGGGTACCGACGGTGCCGACCAAGTCGGGGTTGATGCTGGGGCTGGGGGAAACCGATGAGGAAGTGATCGAGGTGATGAAGCGCATGCGCGAGCACCAGGTCGACATGCTGACCTTGGGGCAGTACCTGCAGCCTTCGCGCAGTCATCTGCCGGTGCAGCGGTTCGTGCACCCGGATACCTTTGCCAGGTTTGCCGAGCAGGGGTTGGCGATGGGGTTTGCGAACGTGGCTTCGGGGGCTTTGGTCAGGTCCTCGTATCATGCGCAACAGCAAGTGGTGAACTCGATTCGGGCCTTGAACATGAGTGAATGAGGTTGCGCTGATCATGTTGAGCAGAGGCGTTGGGTCGATCACTCGAGAAGCACCGCTATCGGCGTGACGTGGTTGTCCGGCTTCGACTTCGAGATCAAGGTGATCGCCCGGTTACCGTGACGGGACCGCTGCTCCCCCATGGGAGCCAGCGAAGGCAGTGCCTGTGCGTCAGAACACGTACACCAACGTGGCCGTGGCACTACGCGGAGTGCCGTACCAGCCGCGAGCGCCGATCGCGGTGTAGTACTTCTCGTCGAACACGTTGTTGACGTTCAGCGTTACGCTGGTTTGCGGCGTGAGCGCGTATTGCGCCATCAGGTCGACCACACTGTAGGGGTCTTGAGTAAACGTTTCGTCGTTCGGCCCGGCACCTTTGTAATACTCGGTACCCTGCCACCGCACACCCCCCCCCACCTTCAATTGCGGCACGGACTGCAGGCGATAGCTGGTGAACAGCTTGAAGGTATCGCGCGGTACTTCAGTAAGCAGGCGCTGGTCATCCGAATCCTTGATCTCGGCATAGGAGTAGCTGGCGGACACTTGCCAATCGGGCAGAATCTCGCCCGCCATCTCCATCTCGAAACCGCGGGTCTTGGTGCCGGACTCGGCACGGTAGGCCTGGTTGCCGTCGGGTGCCAGGTGGGTGCCGTCGGCCACTGCGAGGTTGTCCTGGCGGACCTCGAAGACACTGAAGGCGGCGGTCAGGCGCTTGTCCCAGAACTCGCTCTTGATACCCAGCTCGTAGTTCACACCTTCTTCGGGGTCCAGGTACTTTCCATTGACATCCTTGTTGTTTTGCGGCTTGAAGATGGTGGTGTAGCTGGCGTAGGCCGACCAGTTTTCGTTGAGGTCATAAACCAGTCCGAGGTAAGGCGTGACCACCCCGGTTTCGCTGCGCGAGGTGCGGCTGGTATCGCCGGTCGACAGGGTGGTGGAGGTTTCGTCACGATGCCAGTCGATCACCCGCGCACCAGTAATCAGTGACAGGTCATCGGCCAGGCTCCAGCGGACCGAAGCCACCAGGCCATCCTGGGTTTCATCCAGCGAATCTTCCGACGACTTGGAGTGGATGGCATCCGGAATCGGCAGCGAACCGTCCCAAGTATAGATATTGTCGATGCTCTGGATGGTCCAGAGCGGGTAACCGGGATTGCGGTAGTAGGCTTTGTAGTGACTGGCCCCGAGGTAGGCCTGGTGCTCGCGAGCGAACAGCTCGAATGGCCCGCAAGCCGAGAGATCGAACGACGTTTGCCGGGGTTCGCCGGCCCAGCGGCCAGTCCAGGTGCTGACGCCGCTGCCATCGGGGTTGACGGTACCGCTGGCCGCTGTGGCGAAGGCGTCGTCATAGCTGCGGCGGCTGTGTTCGGCATTGAATTTCAGCTGCCAGCCATTATCCAGCTGATGTTCCAGGGTAGAGAACACCGTCTTGGTTCTACGCTTGTGGTAGCTCCAGTCCGAGGCCGAGTTGAACGAGCGGGAAGGGCTGAAGTGGCTGCCATCGGAGTTGTACATCGGGAAGCCATGGTTGCCGGCCCCATCGTTGTCCATCTCCTGGTACTCGGCCCCTGCGGTCAGCATCGTCGTGTCGGTGACGTCCCATTCCACCACGCCGTAGGCCGCCTGTCGTTCCAGGGACTGGCGGTCGACATGGCTCCCGCTGTCGGTGTTCGACGTCACCAAGCGCCCGCGTACATTGCCGCTTTCGCTCAGCGTTCCGGACACGTCCAGCTCGGTGCGGTAGTTGTCCCACGAGCCCGCCTTGAGTGTCAGCTTGCGCTGGGTTTCAAGCGTGGTTTTTTTGCGGATCAGGTTGATGGTCGCACCAGGGTCACCGGTCCCGGACATCAGCCCCGTGGCCCCGCGTACCACCTCCACCCGGTCGTAGCTGACCATGTCGGCAAGGTCATCGCGAAATCCGTAGGTATCGGGGCGGTTGACGCCGTCGACCTGGATGCTGCCGACCGAGAAGCCGCGCACATAGATGTTGTTGGCGTCGCTACCTGCCGGCCCCATGCTGTTGACGACCACACCGGGCGTCTGTTCCAGCACCTGGGCAACGTCGGTCAGATTCTGGTCCTCGATCTGCTGGCGGGTGACCACGCTGATCGATTGCGGCGTTTCGCGTGCAGAGAGGCGTAGGCCAGTCGCGGTGTTGGCCGAGCCGGTGGTGTAACTGCCGGTGCCTTCGGTTGTGCTGCCCAGGCCTGCGGCACTGACGCTGGTCGCCCCCAGCTCGAGGGCACCGCTGGTGTCCGCCTTGCTCAGCACATAGCGTTTTTCCCCAGCCTGCTGCACCCGCAGCCCGGTGCCCTGGAGCAAGGTGGCGAAACCTTGCTCCAGCTCGAAATTGCCGTGCAGCCCGGATGACTGCAACCCGGCCGTTTCGTCGTTGCTGAAGCTGATGGTCACACCGCTGGCAGCCGCGAACTGGCTGATCGCAGAGGCCAGGCTGCCTGCCGGGATAGCATAGCGCTGCGGGGCTGCCCAGGCAGTCGAAGTCGCCAGCGAGGCACTGCAAAGGCTCAGCGCGAGGGCGGCCTTGCGAAAACTGCAGGCTAGCGAGGTACGGCTTGCGGACATGAAATGAGGCTCCTGTTCAGAGGGAGTTGGGCACGTGGAACGCGCGGATCCTCAAGAGCCGAAGCAGCGGGAGAAATCTGTTACCCCTGAATGAGAAATATTTTCAGTAAGTCGAGTGTGGGCGTCTGCGCGGGTCATGAATGAAGTTCGAGTGGCTCCAAACGCACCCAATAGCGTGTCATGCGCCGTGCGCGGATCGGCAAGGCGTCTTCCAGGCTGAGCAGGGCGAGGTCGGTGTCATCGAGATTGAATGCTCCGGACAGGCGCAGCTCGGCGACTTGCGCGTTACACCCGAGATAACCGGGGCGGTAGCGCGCCAGCTCGTGGACCACATCGCCCAGACGCCAATCGATGCTCACCAGCATGCCTTGAACCCAGGCCAGTGCATCGGCGGGCAGGGCGCGCAGCGGCCCCACGCTGTCAGCGCTGAAGCGCATGCCGTAACCGCTTTCGATGCGCACCCTCTGAGATGACCGACGGGTGCGTACTTCCACGGCATGGGCGGCCACCACCACCTGCGTCGAGGCGGCGTCCTGGCGCACGCTGAAACGGGTGCCGAGGGCGAGGATATCGCCGGCAAGGGTGCGTACGCTGAACGGGCGCAGATCCTTGGCGGTGTCCACCAGGATTTCGCCCTGGTGCAGCTGGATCAGGCGCCGGCCGGCGTCGAAGGTCACATCCACGCGGCTGTCGGTATTGAGGTCCAGGCGTGTGCCATCGGCCAGCGTGATTTGTCGACGCTCACCTGTCCGTGTCGAGTAATCGCAACGCCACGGCGAAACCCGATAGCCCTGCCAACCGATCACCCCGACACCGAGCAACAACGCCAATGCCCTTACGGCATTGCGCCGGTCCCGTCGTGCGCTCGCCAGCGTCTGCGCAGCACCGCTGGGTGCATTGCCCAATTGGCACTGCAGCTGCGCCAGGCGCGCCCAGGCCTCGGCGTGGCGGTGGTCAGCGGCGATCCAGGCTTGCCAGGCCGAGCGGGTGGACTCATCGACGTTGCTGTCATGCAAGCGCACGTACCAGTCCACGGCGTGGGCGAGAATGGCCTTCATGCGTCCTCGATCAGCAAGCAATGCATCAGCGCACGAGCCAGGTGCTTGCGAACGGTGCTCACCGACACATCGAGCTTTTCGGCGGCCTTCTCGTAGCTCAGGCCATCCAGTTGTACGGCGAGAAAGATCGCACGGGTACGCGGGCCGAGGCCATCGAGCATTCGGTCGATGGCCATCAGCGTATCGATGATCGCGACGCGCACTTCGGCAGATGGCGCATGCTGCTCCGGCTGCAGTGTGAGGGCTTCGAGGTAGGCGTTTTCCAGGCTGCGGCGGCGATACAGGTCGATGACCAGACCGCGAGCGATGGTCGCCAGGTAGTGACGCGGTTCGTTGAGCGTGCTCGCGGTACGCGCCAGCATTACCCGGATGAAGGTGTCCTGGGCCAGATCTGCAGCATCGGCGCAATTGCTCAGGCGCTGACGCAACCAGCCATGCAGCCAGCCGTTGTGCTCGCGGTAAAGCGTCTCCAGGCCTCTATGCGCAGCGCCGTCGAATACAACGGTGGACATCTTGCGCTTCTCCCCAAGTCTGTAGATGCAAATAAGAATGCGTCGCAAGTGTACTTGGCAAAGAAAGGATTGGGAATGGTGGCATGCGAAGGTGCTTCAGTCGATCTTGACCTACGAGGCGTATCGCTTGGCCCCGGCAACACAGATGACAGCCCCCAGCGTTACCACCAGCATCATCCAGCTGACCTGCTCGTGCAGCAGCAACGCTGCCAGTCCAAGCCCCATGAACGGCTGAAACAGTTGCAGCTGGCCCACCGCTGCGATGCCACCCTGGACCAGCCCTCGGTACCAGAACACAAACCCGATCAGCATGCTGAACAATGAAACGTAGCCAAGGCTGAACCACGCAGGGGCGCTTACCTTGGCGAAGGCCTCTGGCGCCGGAAGATTGGTGATGGTCAGCAGCAGCATCAGCGGCAACGCCATCAGCAACGCCCAGCTGATCACCTGCCAACCCCCCAGTGTCCTCGACAGACGCGCCCCTTCCGCATAACCCAAGCCACAGACGATCACCGCCGCGGTCATCAGCAGATCGCCCACCGCCGACGCCTCGCCGCCATTCATCAATGCATAGCCCGCGACGATTCCGGCACCCATCAACGAGAACATCCAGAACAGTGGCCGGGGCCGCTCGCCGCCCCGCAGCACGGCAAACCCAGCGGTACACAGTGGCAGCAGCCCGACAAAGACAATGGAGTGGGCAGAGGTAACGTGCTGCAGGGCCAGGGCCGTCAGCAGCGGAAACCCGATAACCACGCCCAGCGCTGTTACAGCCAATGACCCCAAGTCACCCCGTTCAGGTCGAGGCTGGCGCAGCACCAGCAAGAAAAGCGCACCCAACAGGGCGGCAATCGTTGCCCTGGCACAGGTCAGAAACGTAGGTTCGAAGGCCGTCACTGCCACACGGGTTGCCGGCAATGAGCCCGCGAAGATGGCGACGCCTATGAAACCGTTGATCCACCCGCTTGTTGATTTTTCCATTGCCCAGTCCTCGATAAGTGCCGGTTCAGTACATCACTGACGGGCGCAACAGGGCCATGTACAATCCAATACAGTTTGACCGAACTGTTATGCCCATGAATCCAGCACAGTTGAGGGTGAGATGAAACGCAGTGGAACGCTGATTCGGACGGTCATGGGCGAGGTCCAGTCCAGGATTGCCTCTCGAACCTACACGTCAGGTGCGCGGATTCCTTCGGTCCGGGCAATGGCGCAGGCCATGAAGGTCTCGGTTTCCACAGTCCTCGAGGCCTATGAACGGTTGATGGCCGAGGGTGTGCTCTGCTCACGCCCTGGCTCCGGTTACTACGTAGCCGGGCCCGTGGCGCCGTTGGCACTGACCGAGCTTGGCCCCAGGCTTGATCGTGAAGTCGACCCGCTGTGGATCTCGCGCCAGTCGCTTGAAACCTCCAGTGATGCGCTGAAACCGGGGTGCGGGTGGCTACCTGCGTCCTGGATGCACGAAGCGGGCATGCGCAAGGCCCTTCGAATAGCGGCCCGTTCCGACACGCTGCAGCTCACAGAGTACGCTTCACCGCTGGGGCATCCGCCGCTCAGGCAATTCCTGTCCAGACGGCTGGCGGGAAGCGGCATCGAAGTGCCTCTGGAACAGATCATGCTCACTGACTCCGGCACCCACGCCATCGACCTGATTTGCCGCTTTTTCCTGGAGCCGGGAGACACCGTCCTGGTCGACGACCCCTGCTATTTCAACTTTCACGCGCTACTGAAAGCACACAGGGTGAACATCGTAGGCGTGCCCTACACGCAGACCGGCCCGGACATCGATGCGTTCGGCGCGGCCCTGCTCAAGCACGCTCCCAGGTTGTACATGACCAATTCCGGCATTCACAACCCCACCGGGGCCACCTTGTCTCCGGTCACGGCGCACCGGCTGCTGAAACTGGCCGACACCTCCAACCTGGTGATCGTGGAGGACGACATCTTCGCGGATTTCGAACATACGCCCGCACCACGGTTGTCGGCCTTCGATGGCCTCAATCGGGTCATCCAGATAGGCAGCTTTTCCAAGACCATCTCCGCGTCTATCCGGTGTGGCTACATCGCCGCCCGTGGTGAATGGATCGAGAGCCTGGTCGACCTCAAGATTGCCACCACCTTCGGGGCTGGGCGCTTGGCCGCGGGCATCATCCATCAGGCGATTACCGATAGCGGGTACCGAAAGCACGTGGAGAGCGTTCGGCTCAGGTTGGCCGAGGCAATGGAAAGAACGGTCGCGAGGCTTCAGGCCATCGGGATCAAGCCCTGGATAATTCCCCAGGCAGGCATGTACGTCTGGTGCCAGCTGCCTGAAGGCAAGGATGCTGCAACGCTGGCCCGGGCCTGTCTGCAAGAGGGTGTATTGCTGGCGCCCGGAAATGCGTTCAGCCAGTCCATGACGGCGGGTGATTACCTGCGGTTCAACGTTGCTCAATCGGAAGACGCCAGGATCTACCAAGTGCTGAAACGGGCGCTGAATGCAGAGTCGCGAGCGCTGGTGTGATGACACGAACGGCGAGGGTGTGGTTGGTGCCGGCAGCGCGTAGGCCTGCGTCAGCCGCGCCGCGTCGCAAGCGTGCTTTGGACAACTGAGCCCCGAACGCCACGAAGGTTCACTGCCGACCCTGAACCCTCATTGCCTTGAGTGATCAGTCATAATCGGCTATCAACCCAGGACTGGAATGCCATGAATCATTACCTACAAGAAGTCATCGACCTGCACGTACTCATCGAGGCGCTCTTCGCCAGAGGAGAAGGCCGGGTAGAGGCGATGATCGAGCGCTTCACCCAGGACTTCTCCATGATCACGCCTGGCGGTGTTCAGGTCAGTCTGCAGGAGGTAGCCACCCTGTTTGCAACACGTGCAGGTGGCCAGCCAGGATTGGCCATCGAGCTGACCGCGCTGGAAACCTTGGCGCAGTGGCCGGAGGGTGCAGTGATCCGCTATCAGGAGACACATCGGCTGCCCGGCCAGGACGCGAAGACACGGATCTCGACTGCATTGTTCAGCCTCCAAGGCGAGCGCGCTCTATGGCGTCATCTGCATGAAACCTGGGCCGCGTGATTTTCTGAACGGGCGCAACCGAACCTCAGCCTTTGACCGCGGGTCAGTACCGAGCGCTGAGGGGGATCGGCGTTTCTTCGTTAGACCGGGCATTCACATCGATGACGATGCGCCCGGACAGCATCTCTTCTGCCGAAGTCTTGAGGCTCGCCAGGGGAATCACTTTTGCGCTGATCATGTCGAGCAGTGTGTCCTCTTCGGGCAGATCGGCGAACGTCAGTTCCTCAAGGTTCGAGGTGAACCCATCCGGGCCTTTGCGAAGAACCATCGCCTGAAAGGCGTCATTAGCCGTCCCCAAAGAGTTGGGGAGCGAGTCGTTTGGCAAAGGCAGGCATTTATCCGCTTGGCATGAAGCTGCTGGTTACATGGGCCCCCAACCGCGCGGCTCAGAGCTTAACTTTACTGGTGGCAATGCTGACCTTGGGAACATCCTCAACGCATGCGCTCCGGGCGTATCTGCCCAATCTGGATTACCAACTGCTGGTATTGACCTCTTCAGGATTGGCCCTGATCGCATCAGTGATGGTCGGATTGCTGGGGGAGGGGCCTCATGCCCGATGGAAGGCTTCAGCGACCGTGGAGCTGGGGGCTGTGCTAGGTGTGTTCAGAATTGTTCGATTCCGGGCGGCTGCGTTCGGCTACTTTGGCCACATGTGGGAGCTCTATGCGTTCTGGACGCTGACACCATTGCTGGTAATCCATGCACTCAAGAGCGGCAGTGAGGCCCCCGAGCGGGTTGCCCTGTGGTCGTTCATGGTCATCGGCGCAGGTGCAATCGGCTGCGTGGTTGGAGGCCGACGCTCTCGATATGCAGGAAGCGGTTACACCGCGTTCGTCGCACTGGGTCTGTCCGGAGCCATGTGCCTGTTGTACCCATTCATTTCGCAGCTGGGCACTGCAATCCAGCTCACGGTGCTGCTGGTCTGGGGGGTTGCGGTTGTCGCTGATTCCCCGCAGTTCTCCGCCTTGTTAGTCCAGGCGTGTCCACCCGACCAGGTCGGCGGCGCACTGACCATCCAGAACAGCCTGGGCTTCTTCATCTCAGCCTGCGCGATCTTCGCCACGACTGGCCTTGGGAGCGTCTGGCACAGTTGATCGACCCGGCGCAGCTCAAGCAAATTACCCAGAAGGTAAGTCTGGATGAAGCCAGCCGACTGGCCGATGAATTGCTTGCAGGTAAAGTGCGGGGACGTGTTGTCGTCGAGCTTTGAACGGTTTCGGTCATTAGCCTGGTCAGGGTGGCCATTCGCAAGATGAGCGAGAAGGCTGCAGTCACAGGAGTGGAAATCCGAGAGTTAAACAGCCGCTGCTTGGCAGCCGTGATTATGAGATTTAACATAATATGCATTATGCGCACATTCAGATATTCCACACGGGCCACACCCAGGGTACATTCAACCCCACGCGATCCCTCCAGGATGGCCACTTTCCATTCAAGGACGTCATCGATGGCTGACCACCCATTTGCCGATCAGATCATCGATCTCTATAACCGCAACGTCTCGACCTGGGATCGCCTGCGCAGCAATCGCCTGACTGAACGCAAATGGATCGAACGCTTCCGTTCGCGGCTGCGGTCTTCGGCCACCGTCCTTGATCTGGGCTGCGGATCCGGCCAACCCGTTGCGCGTCATCTGATCGAAGCCGGTTTGTCAGTCGTTGGTGTGGATGCTTCAGCGCACATGATCGCGCTGTGCACCGCACGTTTCCCGAATCAGCAATGGATCGAGGCTGACATGCGCACACTGGGCCTGGATCAAACGTTCGCCGGGATCCTGGCCTGGAACAGTTTTTTCCATCTCAAGCCTGACGACCAACGCCGCATGTTTGCAATTTTCCAGCGCCATGCGGCACTTGGCGCATGGCTGATGTTTACCAGCGGCACGGCGCTTGGCGAGGCCCTCGGTGAGTTCCAGGGCGAAACGCTTTATCACGCCAGCCTGGACCCGCACGAATATACGGCGCAACTACAGAATCATGGCTTCGAAGTGCTGGATCACTGCGTGGAAGACCCGGATTGCGGTGGCCTGACGGTGTGGATGGCGCGGCGCCTCCCCTGACTCATATATAAGATTAAATTATAGCTATACTAAATATTCATTTAGTTTAGTTATATTGTTGGTCCGTGTTAACCAGCTCCCTGCTCCGCCGGCGAACTAATGCTCACCAGGCGAAACGCCTTCAATCCACTGTGACAATGCGCCAACCGGGCGAGTTGGCGGTATCCTGAAGCCACTCTCACTCGGGACACAGATCATGCTCAGGTCGATGCTGTTGCTGGCAATCACGGCAGTTGCTGGTTGTCAGGTGCCCATGCCAACCGCCAACCCACGAATGGCCTGGGTCGATCTCTCGGTGCCATTCCCCAATGACAGGGTATTGATGGCCGAACGCCTGGATAACGAGCGTTTGCGCGACGGGCGTTTTTTCCAGGTCAGCCCAGGTAGACATGTGTTGCTCGTGCGCTTCGACTATGAAGTGGGCGGCGGCGGCGGCATGAGCATGATGGGCGGGACCACTGTTCGCGAGTGCTACCTGACCATTCCATACGCTGATTTCAAAGCGGGCGAGCATTACTTGCTGGAGGCTCGCTCGATGGCGCTGACGCCGGAGGCACGCTTGTACGATGCCAAACGCGAGGTGGTGGCAGAGGTCAGCGAATTCTATTGCCTGTGATCCTCGCTGCCGACACGTTTATTGACCCAGATTAACCCTGGCACTGCTCACCTCCCCCAGACTATGCACTCCTCACCCTTCCTGGGGGACCAGGCATGACCATCATCGTGACCGGCGCCGCCGGTTTCATTGGCAGTAATCTGGTAAAAGCGCTCAACCTGCGCAACGAAACCCGGATCATCGCCGTCGACGACATGACCGACGGCGACAAGTTTCGCAACCTGGCCGACTGCGACATCGCCGACTACCTGGACAAGGACGATTTCCTCGAGCGCTTGCGCCAGGGCCAGTTCGGCAAGGTACGCGCCGTGCTCCATCAAGGCGCCTGCTCCAGCACCGTCGAAGGCGACGGGCGCTTCATGATGGCGAACAACTACCGCTACAGCTGCGATCTGCTCGCGGCCGCTCAGGACCAGCAGATCCCTCTGCTCTACGCCTCCTCGGCGGCCGTATATGGTGCGGGAGAAGTTTTTCGCGAGGACCGCGAATACGAGCAGCCGCTGAACGTATACGGCTACTCCAAGTTTCTCTTCGACCAGTATGTCCGCCGGCTGCTGCCAACTGTGCGCAGCCAGGTCGTCGGGCTGCGCTACTTCAATGTCTACGGGCCTCGCGAGCAGCACAAGGGCGCGATGGCGTCCGTCGCCCTGCACTGCTTCAACCAGTACCAGGCCCATGGCAAGGTGAGCCTGTTCGGCCGTTACGGCGACTACCCCAGCGGCGGTCATCTACGCGACTTCGTCTCGGTGGATGATGTGGTGAAGGTGAACCTGCACTTCCTCGATCACCCGCACCTGAGCGGCATCTTCAATGTCGGCAGCGGCCGCGCCCAGCCGTTCAACGATGTGGCGCTGGCAGTCATCAATCGCTTGCGTGGCCAGCAAGGCCGCACCCCTTTGTCGCTGCAGGCTGCCTTGCGCAAAGGGGTGCTGGAATACACGGCGTTTCCCGAGCACTTGCGTGGCAAGTACCAGTGCTACACCTGCGCCGACCTGCAAGGGCTGCGCAGCGCCGGCTTCACGGACGCTACTTCGACCGTCGAGCAAGGCGTTGCACGGTACTGCGACTGGCTGCTGGCCCGGCAACGCCCGATGCGCATGCCATTTACCCAGGCAGGCGCTGCCTAGACCAGGCCGCCGAAGCGTTTGTAGAAACTCTCGTTCACATCCGGCAGCGGGCCGTCTGCGGTTTCCAGGGCGGCGTTGAGCAGCTCTTCGCTCTTGGCGAAGATCAGCCGATACAGGTTGCGGCACAGCTGCCGCGCGGCCCGGCCCTCCCAGTCCCCTGGCAGCAACTCGTCGGGGAGCTGCGGGTCGCGCAGCAGCAACCGGCGGTACTCGTGGATGAGCAAGGTACGCGCCAGGAAGCAATCCTGGGCATTGAGCTCGGCCTGCTCTTTGAGGCTTTGCCACAAGGGCCGGAACAGCTGGATGAATTCGCTGTATTGCAGCCCCAGCTCGTCGATCCGCCAGCTTTCCCGCACCTGCGCGCGCATGGCCTTGGATGCCAGCACTTCCTGGGTGTGGGTTTCGAAGACGATGCTGTCGTCGCTCGCCTCCAGCTCACGAAGGGTCGCGGCCAGGTCGTTGCGGTCTGCCCGGGGGCAGCCCAGCACGTTCGGTGCCATCACGCCAAAGCCCTGCCATTCCAGCTCTTCACGCACGGCCTTGCGCTTGCTGGCGTCGAGCTGCGACAGCAGCACCAGGGTCCAGGCGCCGTCCCAGGCGGGCTGGCTCGGGCTGTAGACCCGCTTGAAGGCTTTTTCGAAGCGCCGCCGACCGGTGCCGGTCAGGCTGTAGTAACTGCGTCTGCCAACCTTTTCAGCGGTCAGCCAACCTTCCTTGGTCAGGCGGAAGATCGAGGTGCGGATCAGCCGTTCATTGATGCCGATCGGCTCCAGCAGGTTGATCAGGCTGCCAAGCCAGACCGTGCCGCCGTGGGGTTCGATGGCATCACCGTAGAGGGTGATGATCAGCGAACTGGCGCGGATCGGGGTCTGCTCCTGGAAGCGGGTGATCAAGGTATTCAGCGGGGCGAGGTTGCTCATGGAGGAACTGTGCGCGGATAAAGCACCGACTATACCTGTGCGGCGGCCTGCCTGGCCATGGCGCGTCGCAGGAAGGTTCATGCGCCCTCCTCGCCCTTGGGCCGGTGGCCGTTGTCACCCATGCGTGGACGCTGCGACTCGGCCTCGGTCAGCGGCGAGCATTCGACCATGCTGGCCATGCAGCGCTCGCTCAGCCGCTGGTACTCGGCGGTGCCGCGCTGCTTCCAGGCCAGTTCCTGCTCGGTCAGCGGACGCTTGACCTGCGCCGGCGAGCCCATCACCAGGCTCTGTTCGCTGCAGGTGAAGCCAGCCTTGACGAAAGCCGTGGCGCCGACGATGCAGCGCGGCGCGATGTGAGCGCCGTCCATCACCACAGCATTCATGCCGATCAATGCGTCCTCGCCCACACGGCAGCCGTGCAGCACCGCACCATGGCCGACATGGCCGTTGCGTTCGATCACCGTGTCGCCACCCGGGAAGCCGTGCATCACGCAGGTGTCCTGCAGGTTGGCGCCTTCTTCCAGGACGATGCGGCCGAAATCGCCTCGCAAGGAGGCCAGCGGGCCGACATAGCAACGCGGGCCGACGATCACATCACCGATCAGTACGGCACTGGGGTGGACATAGGCGGTCGGGTCGACCACCGGGGTCAAGCCATCGAGGCGGTAGCAAGGCATGGGGTTTATCCTGAAATGATTCGAAACGTATGACGATCTTGTATCGTAAACAGGTTTTTCGTCAAACCTTATCAACCCGCCGAAGTCATGGGTTTTCGAGCAATGAGGCAACGACGATCATTTGATCATAAGATACACAAACGACAGCGTGCTATTGCTTTCATGTATCACATGGTGCTTATACTTGCTGCACCTGGGCACGGGTACCCGTGGACCCCGCAAACAATTCCAAGAAACGCCGGCCACTCGATGCGCCGTGCGAGCAGCCTGAGGACCCTCACATGCCGCGTTATCTCCACGTGCAAGCACCGGAACACGGTGTTCGCCTGGTCACCCTGCAACGGCCGGAGGCGCTCAATGCCCTGTGCACCGAACTGCTGGCCGAGCTTGCCAGCGAGCTGGACAGCGCCGACCGCGACGAGCAGACCCGCGCCGTGGTCATCACGGGCAGCCGCAAGGCGTTCGCCGCCGGCGCCGACATCGGCGAAATGGCCGAGCGCGACCTGGTCGGCATCTTCAACGACCCGCGCGTTGGCCACTGGCAACGTATCGCCGGCTTTTCCAAGCCACTGATCGCGGCCGTCAACGGGTACGCGCTCGGCGGTGGCTGCGAACTGGCGATGTGTGCCGACATCGTGATTGCCGGCTTCGATGCCCGCTTCGGCCAACCTGAAATCAACCTGGGCATCATCCCCGGCGCAGGTGGCACCCAACGCCTGCTGCGCGCCGTCGGCAAGCCGCTGGCGATGCAGATGGTACTGACCGGCGAAACCATTGCCGCCCATCACGCGTTGCAGGCCGGCCTGGTCAGCGAAATCACCCAACCTGAACTGACCGTCGAACGGGCCATGCACATTGCCCGCAGCATTGCCGCCAAGGCCCCGCTGGCCGTACGTCTGGCCAAGGAAGCGCTGCTCAAGGCCGGCGACACCGACCTTGCCAGTGGCCTGCGCTTCGAGCGCCACGCCTTCACCCTGCTGGCCGGCACTGCCGACCGCAACGAGGGCATACGCGCCTTCCAGGAAAAACGCCCGGCCCAGTTCAAAGGCCGTTGACCTGCCCTTTCCACCGCCTGACGGAGCGAGTCCGATGACTTTCGAGCACATCCTGTTTTCCATCGAGGACGGCGTTGCCTTCCTCTCGCTGAACCGGCCCGAGCAGCTGAACAGCTTCAATACGCAGATGCACCAGGAGGTGCGCGAAGCCCTCAAACAAGTACGCCAGAGTGACCAGGCCCGGGTGCTGCTGCTGACCGGCGAAGGCCGTGGCTTCTGCGCAGGCCAGGACCTGTCCGACCGCAATGTCGCGCCGGGTGCCGCCATGCCGGACCTGGGCGAGTCCATCGAGCGCTTCTACAACCCGCTGGTGCGCACCCTGCGCGACCTGCCGATGCCGGTGATCTGCGCCGTCAATGGTGTGGCTGCCGGTGCCGGGGCGAACCTGCCGCTGGCCTGCGACCTGGTGCTGGCGGCGCGCTCTGCCAGCTTCATCCAGGCCTTCTGCAAGATCGGCCTGGTACCGGACTCTGGCGGCACCTGGCTGCTGCCGCGCCTGGTCGGCATGGCACGGGCCAAGGCGCTGGCCATGCTGGGCGAACGCCTGAGCGCAGAGCAAGCCGAACGCTGGGGCCTGATCCATCGCGTGGTCGAAGATGCCGACCTGCGCGACGAAGCCCTGGCCCTGGCGCGCCACCTGGCCAGCCAGCCGACCTATGGCTTGGCCCTGATCAAGCGCAGCCTCAATGCCAGCTTCGACAACAGCTTCGACCAGCAGCTGGAGATGGAGCGCGACCTGCAACGCCTGGCCGGACGCAGCGAGGACTATCGTGAGGGCGTCAGCGCCTTCATGAACAAGCGCAAACCTGAATTCAAGGGTCGCTGAACATGACTGCACTCGACACGAACGCTCTGGTGGCGGTGATCGGTGCCGGTGCCATGGGCGCCGGCATCGCCCAGGTCGCGGCCCAGGCCGGGCACCCGGTGAAACTCTATGACAACCGCCCAGGTGCCTCGGCCCAGGCGATTGCCGGGATCGACCAGCAACTCGGGCGCCTGGTGGAAAAAGGCAAGTTGCAGGCAGATGCCCGGCAGGCGATCGTCGCCCGCCTGCAACCTGTCGATGCGATCGAGACCCTGGCCGATGCCCGCCTGGTGATCGAGGCCATCGTCGAGAACCTGCAGGTCAAGCAAGGCCTGCTGCGTCAGCTCGAAGCCCTGTGCGCGCGCGACTGCATCCTCGCCAGCAACACCTCGTCGCTGTCGATCACCAGCCTGGCCGCCGGCCTGCAACGGCCGCAGCAAGTGATTGGCATGCACTTCTTCAATCCCGCGCCGTTGATGGCCCTGGTCGAGGTGGTCTCGGGCCTGGCCACCGAGCCGGCCATCGCCACCTGCCTTTACGAGACGGCCAAGGCCTGGGGCAAGCAGCCGGTCCATGCGCGCTCCACCCCGGGCTTCATCGTCAATCGCGTGGCCCGGCCCTTTTATGCCGAGAGCCTGCGCCTGCTCCAGGAAGGTGCAGCCGATTGCGCCACCCTGGATGCGCTGCTGCGCGACGCTGGCGGTTTCCGCATGGGTGCGTTCGAGCTCACCGACCTGATCGGCCATGACGTCAACTATGCCGTGACCTGCTCGGTGTTCGATGCCTTCTATGGCGACTTCCGCTTCCAGCCCTCGCTGGTTCAGAAGGAACTGGTCGATGCCGGCCGCCTGGGGCGCAAGAGCGGCCATGGCTTCTATCACTACGCCGAAGGCGCGCAACGCCCGCAAGCCGCCGTGCTGGAAAGCCCGCTGACGGTCGAACGCTGCGTGGTCGAAGGTGACCTGGGCGCGCTGCAGCCACTGGTCGAACGTTTGCGCGACCGCGGGCTGGGCGTTACCCAGCGCGACGGCCGCGGGCTGATCCTGGTCGGCGATGCGACCCTGGCGCTGTCCGATGGCCGCCTGGCCAGCCAACACGCTCGTGAAGAGGGCCTGCGCAACCTGGTGCTGGTCGACCTGGCCCTGGATTACCGCAGTGCCTCGCGCATCGCCATCAGCTGGTCCGCCGACACCACCCGCGAGGCGCGCGACCAGGCCGTGGCGTTGTTGCAGCGTGCCGGCCTTCAGGTAGCGGCCGTGGCCGACCTGCCAGGCCTGGTCGTGCTGCGCACCGTGGCCATGCTCGCCAACGAGGCTGCCGACGCTGTGCTGCAAGGCGTCGGCAGCGCTGCCGACATCGACCTGGCCATGCGCGCCGGGGTCAATTACCCACGTGGCCCGCTGGCCTGGGCCGAGCAGATCGGCATCGGCTACACCTTGCGCGTGCTGGACAACCTGCAGCGCAGCTATGGCGAAAGCCGCTACCGCCCTTCCCTGCTGCTGCGCCGCATCGATGCCCAAGGAGCTCGCCTGCATGACTGACCTGCAACGCACCCCCGACGAATTGGCCCAGGCCTGCGCCGACGCCATGTACTCCCGCGACCAGGCGACCCAGACGCTGGGCATCCAGCTGCTCGACGCCGGCGCTGGGCGTGCATGCCTGAGCATGCCGGTACGCGCCGACATGATCCAAGGCCACGGCACCTGCCACGGCGGTTTCCTCTTCGCCCTGGCCGACTCGGCCTTCGCCTTCGCCTGCAACAGCTATGACGAAGCCACCGTTGCCCTGGGCTGCAGCATCGACTATATCGCCCCGGCGCTGTGCGGCGACCTGCTCACCGCCCGCGCCAGCGAGCAGAGCCGCAAGGGGCGCACCGGCCTGTATGACGTGCGCATCGAAAACCAGCGCGGCGAGCTGATCGCCCTGTTCCATGGCAAATCCTACAAAGTGCGCGGCACCGTGCTCGCGCAGGAGAAGCAAGATGACTGAACACACCCTTTCCGAGGCGCTGATCATCGACGCCGTGCGCACGCCGATCGGCCGCTACGGCGGTGCCCTGAGCAGCGTGCGTGCAGACGACCTGGCCGCGGTGCCGATCAAGGCGCTGGTTGCGCGCCACCCGGAACTGGACTGGCAGGCCATCGACGATGTGATCCTCGGCTGCGCCAACCAGGCTGGCGAAGACAACCGTAACGTTGCCCGCATGGCCACCCTGCTGGCTGGCCTGCCAATCGACGTACCGGGCACCACGATCAACCGCCTGTGCGGCTCGGGCATGGACGCCATCGGCAATGCCGCCCGCGCCTTGCGCTGCGGCGAGGCCGGCCTGATGCTGGCTGGCGGGGTCGAGTCGATGTCGCGCGCGCCGTTCGTCATGGGCAAGTCCGAGCAGGCCTTTGGCCGCAGTGCGGAGCTGTTCGACACCACCATCGGCTGGCGTTTCGTCAACAAGCTTATGAAGGCCGAGTATGGCATCGACTCGATGCCGGAAACCGCAGAAAACGTGGCTGAGCAGTTCGGCATTTCCCGTGCCGACCAGGACGCCTTCGCCCTGCGCAGCCAGCACAAAGCGGCTGCCGCCCAGGCGCGTGGCCGACTGGCCCGCGAGATCGTGCCGGTGGAGATTGCCCAGCGCAAAGGCCCGGCCCTGCGCGTCGAGCATGACGAACACCCGCGCGCCGATACCAGCCTCGAACAACTGGCCAAGCTCGGCACGCCGTTCCGCCAGGGCGGCAGCGTCACCGCCGGCAACGCCTCGGGGGTCAACGATGGCGCCTGCGCAGTGCTGCTGGCCAGCAGTGAAGCCGCCCGTCGCCATGGCCTCAAGGCCCGTGGACGAATCGTCGGCATGGCGGTGGCAGGCGTCGAGCCACGCATCATGGGCATCGGCCCGGTGCCGGCGACCCGCAAGGTGCTGGCCCTGACCGGCCTGTCGCTGGATGACATGGATGTGATCGAACTCAACGAGGCGTTCGCCGCCCAGGGCCTGGCCGTGTTGCGCGAGCTTGGCCTGCAGGACGACGACCCGCGGGTCAACCCCAACGGTGGCGCCATCGCCCTTGGCCACCCGCTGGGCATGAGCGGTGCCCGCCTGGTCACCACCGCCCTGCACCAACTGGAAGAAACCGCTGGACGCTACGCCCTGTGCACCATGTGCATCGGCGTCGGCCAAGGCATCGCCATGGTCATCGAGCGCCTCTGACCAACGGCTTGTTACTGAACGCGACGCCGCCGGTTATGCTGCGTCAATGACACTCACGGCCTTGCTGCTCGCACGGCAGGGCCGGTCTACAAGAACAATTCGAGTGATGACATGAATATGTACCATAAAGCCGATCGTGCCCTGCTGGACCCGATGGAAACTGCCTCGATCGACGCCCTGCGTCAGCATCAGCTGGAACGTTTGCGCTGGAGCCTGAAGCACGCCTACGACAACGTGCCGCTGTACCGCAAGCGCTTCGACGAATGCGGCGCTCACCCCGATGACCTGAAGTCACTCGACGATCTGGCCAAGTTCCCCTTCACCGGCAAGAACGACCTGCGCGACAACTACCCCTACGGCATGTTCGCCGTCCCGCAAGAGGACGTGGTGCGTCTGCACGCCTCCAGCGGCACCACCGGCAAGCCGACGGTGGTGGGCTACACGCAGAACGACATCGACACCTGGGCCAACGTGGTTGCCCGCTCGATCCGCGCTGCCGGTGGCCGCAAGGGCGACAAGGTGCATGTGTCCTACGGCTACGGCCTGTTCACTGGCGGCCTGGGCGCCCACTACGGCGCCGAACGCCTGGGTTGCACGGTGATCCCGATGTCCGGCGGCCAGACCGAGAAGCAGGTGCAGCTGATCCGTGACTTTCAGCCCGACATCATCATGGTCACGCCGTCCTACATGCTCAACCTGGCCGACGAGATCGAGCGCCAGGGTATCGACCCGAACGACCTCAAGCTGCGCCTTGGCATCTTCGGTGCCGAGCCCTGGACGGATGAGCTGCGCCGCTCCATCGAGCAGCGCCTGGGCATCGATGCCCTGGACATCTACGGCCTGTCGGAAATCATGGGCCCGGGCGTGGCCATGGAGTGCATCGAGACCAAGGATGGCCCAACCATCTGGGAAGACCACTTCTACCCCGAAATCATCGACCCGGTGACCGGCGCGGTGCTGCCTGACGGCGAACTTGGCGAGCTGGTATTCACCTCGTTGAGCAAGGAGGCGCTGCCGATGGTGCGCTACCGTACCCGCGACCTGACCCGTCTGCTGCCGGGCACGGCGCGGCCGATGCGACGTATCGGCAAGATCACCGGGCGCAGCGATGACATGCTGATCATTCGCGGGGTCAATGTTTTCCCGACCCAGATCGAGGAGCAGGTACTGAAAATAAAACAGCTTTCAGAGCTTTATGAGATTCATCTGTATCGTAATGGCAACCTGGACAGTGTCGAGGTGCATGTGGAGCTGCGTGCCGAATGCCAGAACCTTGACGAGGTCCAGCGCAAGCTGATCACGGGTGAATTGACCAAGCAGATCAAGACGTACATCGGCATCAGCACCCTGGTGCGGCTGCAGCCCTGCGGCACGCTCAAGCGCTCCGAAGGCAAGGCGTGCCACGTGTTCGACAAACGGTTGGCCGGCTGATTCATCAGCTGCCTTTTGCGCCCCGGCCTGGTCCGGGGCTTTTTTTGCCCGCCGTTAGGGATTTGCCGCCTGCGAGATCGAGCGCCGCCCGCGCGGCGCATCGCGAGCTCTGCTCGCTCCTACGTTTGTTTCGGGCCAGTGAGGCCTGTGGCAGACGCGCGCGACCGGCTTGCCTGTACGACGCGATATCGCGCATTGCGCCAAGGCGTTCGCGCGCAAATCCCACAGGGAAATTGGCCCGAAACGAACGTAGGAGCGAGCAGAGCTCGCGATGCGCCGCGCAGGCGGCGCTTGTTTTACGCGCCACAGCAAACCCGAGCCGACCAATCCGACACATAAATCTTATCTGATACACATAAAACTGTTTGACGTTATGTTTTGTATCGCTTACAAATGACTCATGCCTTCGCAGGAGTCGGAACATGTACGCACAGCTAGTGGAAACCGGAGTCAAACGCGTCAAGTCGCTGGAAGAGATGTCGCCCGAAGAGCGCAACTTCCAGGAAAAGATCGACGCCGAAATCAAGATCGAAGCCAAGAACTGGATGCCTGAGGCCTACCGCCAGACCCTGATCCGGCAGATCTCCCAGCACGCCCATTCGGAAATCGTCGGCATGCTGCCCGAAGGCAACTGGGTCACCCGTGCCCCGAGCCTCAAGCGCAAGCTGCAACTGATGGCCAAGATCCAGGACGAAGCCGGCCACGGCCTGTACCTGTACAGCGCCATGGAAACCCTCGGTGCCGACCGCGACGAGGAAGTCGCCAAGCTGCACAGCGGCAAGGCCAAGTATTCGAGCATCTTCAACTACCCGACCCTGAGCTGGGCCGACATGGGCGCGGTGGGCTGGCTGGTCGATGGCGCCGCCATCGTCAACCAGGTGGTGCTGCAGCGCACCTCCTACGGCCCCTACTCCCGCGCGATGATCCGTATCTGCAAGGAAGAGAGCTTCCACCAGCGCCAGGGCTACGAGCTGCTGCTGACCATGATGCGCGAAGGTACCCAGGCGCAGAAGGACATGGTCCAGGACGCCATCAACCGCCTGTGGTGGCCGGCTCTGATGATGTTCGGCCCCAGCGACGAACACTCGCCCAACAGCGCCCAGTCGATGGCCTGGAAGATCAAGCGCCAGACCAACGATGAACTGCGCCAGCGCTTCATCGATCAGACCGTGCCGCAGCTCGAGCTGCTTGGCTGCACCGCGCCGGACCCGGACCTGAAGTGGAACGAGGCCCGCGGCCACTACGACTTCGGCGAAATCCAGTGGGAAGAATTCTACGAAGTGATCAAGGGCAACGGCCCCTGCAACCAGGAGCGCGTCGCCACCCGGCGCAAGGCCATCGAGGATGGCGCCTGGGTTCGCGAAGCGGCCGTGGCCTATGCACGCAAGCAACAGAACAAGAACGCCGCCTGACGGCGATTGATGCGGAGATTGAACATGTCTGTCTGGACCCTCTACGAAGTGTTCGTGCGCAGCAAGCACGGCCTGAACCACAAGCATGTCGGCAGCGTGCATGCTGCCGACGCCGCCATGGCCATCGAGAATGCCCGTGAGCTGTACACCCGTCGCAGCGAAGGCGTGAGCCTGTGGGTAGTGCCTTCGGCGCTGATCACCGCCTCCTCGCCCGACGAGAAAGACCCGCTGTTCGCACCGTCGGACGACAAGGTCTACCGCCACGCCAGCTTCTACGAACTGCCCGACGAAGTCGGGCACATGTGAGGTTGGCCATGCACAAGCAAGCACTCATCCCCTACCTGTTGCTGCTCGGCGACAGCGCCCTGGTCCAGGGCCAGCGCCTGTGCCAATGGTGCGGTCACGCACCGGCGCTGGAAGAAGAACTGGCCCTGATGAACGTCGGCCTGGACCTGGTCGGCCAGGCCCGCAACTGGCTGGAATATGCCGCCGAACTGCTGGATGACGGCCGCGACGCCGATGCCCTGGCGTTTCGCCGCGACGAGCGGGCGTACCGCAACTTGCTGCTGGTCGAGCAGCCCAACGGCGATTTCGCCGTGACCATGGCCAAGCAGTTCTTCTATGACGCCTGGCACCACGCCGTGCTGCAGCGCCTGGCCGACTCCAGCGACGAACGTGTCGCTGGCATAGCCGCCAAGGCCCTGAAGGAAGTCACCTATCACCTGCGCCGCTCCAGCGAGTGGGTGCAGCGCCTGGGCGGCGGTACCGACGAGAGCCGTCGGCGCATGCTCGAAGCGATTCCTGCCCTGTGGCGCTTCACCGTGGAACTCACGGCGGGTAGCGACAGCGAAGTGGCACTGGCCGAAGCCGGTATCGCTGCCGACCCCGCCCAGGTGGGCGCGGCGTGGCTGCAACAGGTGAGCCACGTGTTCGCCTCGGTCGACCTGCCGCTGCCGAAGGCGGCCAGCCACTTCTACTTGAGTGGCCGCCAAGGCCTGCACACCGAACACCTGGGCCTGTTGCTGGCCGAGATGCAGTTCCTGCCAAGGGCCTACCCCGATGCAACCTGGTGAACTGATCGTCGGTGACCGTGGCGCCCGCGCGCCACGCGGCGACGACCTGGCCCGCGCCTGGGAGGTGCTGGGCCAGGTCATGGACCCGGAAGTGCCGGTGGTCAGCGTGGTCGACCTGGGCATTGTCCGCGACCTCGACTGGCGCGCCGGGCACCTGCACCTGGTGGTCACCCCGACCTACTCCGGTTGCCCTGCCACCGAAGTGATCGAGGGCGATATCCGCCAGGCGCTGGAGCAGGCCGGGTTCACCGCGCCGGACCTCGAGCGCCGGCTGACCCCGGCCTGGAGCACCGACTGGATCAGCGACCAGGGCCGCGAACGCCTGCGCGCCTATGGCATCGCCCCGCCCCAGGGCAGCGCCAGCAAGCGCAGCCTGCTTGGCGAGGCGCCGCAGGTGTGCTGCCCGCAGTGCGCCAGCGACAACACCGAACTGCTCAGCCAGTTCGGCTCCACGGCCTGCAAGGCGCTGTATCGCTGCCGCGAGTGCCTGGAGCCGTTCGACTATTTCAAATGC
>Ga0160431_100258_pt1 | contig 34157 bp, 28 predicted proteins | sample HID1971K_E0MG_FD_108212 | JGI IMG/M metagenome (GOLD analysis project Ga0160431, IMG submission 108212) | Enriched millipede-associated microbial communities from UW Madison campus, WI, USA - HID1971K_E0 MG | ecosystem: Host-associated > Arthropoda: Insects > Digestive system > Unclassified ...
AATATTCGCCTCGTGTTGCGGTGAGGTGGCCGAGTGGCCGAAGGCGCTCCCCTGCTAAGGGAGTATACCTCATAAGGGTATCGGGGGTTCGAATCCCCCCTTCACCGCCATTATTCGCTTAGGACGCTGTAATCGGTAAGAACGCTAAGTCGTTGAAATTAAACGAAAAAAGTTCTTGCTAAAATGATTTAGCGGCCTATAATGCGCGGCAAGACACGGACTCATAGCTCAGCTGGATAGAGTACTCGGCTACGAACCGAGCGGTCGGAGGTTCGAATCCTCCTGAGTCCGCCACTTTTGAAGTGGCTTTGCTTAAGAAGCTGCTTCAAACCAACCAGTGGTAACCTGGTCTAAAACTACCAACTACGGACTCATAGCTCAGCTGGATAGAGTACTCGGCTACGAACCGAGCGGTCGGAGGTTCGAATCCTCCTGAGTCCGCCACTTTTGAAGTGGCTCTGCTTGCAAAGGCACTTCAACAAACCAGTGGTAATCTGGTCTAAAACTACCGACCACGGACTCATAGCTCAGCTGGATAGAGTACTCGGCTACGAACCGAGCGGTCGCAGGTTCGAATCCTGCTGAGTCCGCCATACATCAAGAAGCCCGCTCATTTGAGCGGGCTTTTTGTTTTCTGTTTTCACTGATTTGTCGGTGATGCCTGACTAGACTGCAAAGAAGCCGGTCCGCCATTCTTTTGTGCGGCAGATGTGTTCTTTGTTCCGCGCACGCCGTCGCACTGATGGCTTCGAGCGTTGTCCTAGCTTTATCGCGCAAACGATTGTTCTGGCCAAAATTTTAAGCGATCTGACAGCTTAGGCAGTGTATGATTGCGCCCGTCAGCCCCGCCGGGGCTTGTGGAATACCACCATGGACTTACCCAGTAGTTACTCCTTAACAAGCTGCATACAGATTGATCTGACCGATTGATTCTCCCGGCGTGCTCCGCTGCTGGGAGTGGAGTTCGCCTATGACCGAAGTAGAAGTAAAGAAAGCGCAAGAGAGCCTGCAGGATCGCCTGGCCCAGGTGGTCGAACTGCTGCAGCGCCAGCGCGTGGTAGAGGACCTGACCCACCGTCAGGAAGGTCATCACCATGACCTGGTGGAAAACCTCGTCCACCGCCAGAATCTGGTCGAGCTGCAACGCAAGCTCGACGACCTGCACCCTGCAGACATCGCCTACATCCTCGAAGCCTTGCCCCTGGAAGACCGTCTGACGGTCTGGCAGCTGGTGCGCTCGGATCGTGACGGCGACATTCTCCTTGAAGTATCCGACGCCGTTCGCCAATCGCTGATCGCCGACATGGACGATCACGAAATCCTCGCTGCGGCGAAGGAAATGGACGCTGACGAACTGGCCGACCTGGCGCCTGAGCTGCCACGTGATGTGGTTCACGAGCTCATGGAGAGCCTCGATGCCCAGCAGCGTGAGCGTGTTCGCTCGGCGTTGAGCTACGACGAGGAGCAGGTGGGTGCGCTGATGGACTTCGAGATGGTCACCATCCGCGAAGACGTCAGCCTGGAAGTGGTGTTGCGTTACCTGCGCCGCCTGAAAGAGCTGCCTAACCATACCGACAAACTGTTCGTGGTCGACTATGACGGCATCCTCAAGGGCGTGTTGCCGATCAAGCGTCTGCTGGTCAACGACCCGGAGAAGAAGGTAGCGGAGGTCATGGCGACTGACCCTGTGTCCTTCCATCCCGAGGAAGATGCCTACGACGCTGCCCAGGCCTTCGAGCGTTACGACCTGGTCTCGGCGCCGGTGGTGGACAAGAGCGATCGCCTGATCGGTCGTCTGACCATCGACGAGATGGTCGACCTGATCCGTGAGGAAAGCGAGAGCGAAGTCCTCAACATGGCCGGTCTGCGCGAAGAGGAAGATATCTTCGCCTCGGTCTGGCGCTCGCTGCGCAACCGTTGGGCCTGGCTTGCCATCAACCTGATCACGGCCTTTGTCGCATCGCGGGTGATCGGCCTGTTCGAGGGCTCGATCGAGAAATTGGTGGCACTGGCGGCGCTGATGCCGATCGTTGCGGGTATTGGTGGCAACTCCGGCAACCAGACCATCACCATGATCGTCCGCGCCATGGCGCTGGACCAGGTCTCGCCGGGCAACACCAGCCGCCTGATGCGCAAGGAGCTGGCGGTGTCGCTGCTCAATGGCCTGATCTGGGGCGGTGTGATCGGTGCGGTGGCGTTCTGGTTGTATGGCAGCTGGTCGCTGGGCCTGGTGATGACGGCTGCGATGACCTTGAACCTGCTGTTGGCAGCATTGATGGGCGTGTTGATCCCGATGACCCTGACGCGGCTGGGGCGCGACCCGGCGATGGGTTCCAGCGTGATGATCACGGCAGTGACCGACAGTGGCGGGTTCTTCATCTTCCTGGGGTTGGCAACGGTGTTCCTGCTGTAAGCCAGGAAAAGCTAGGGGCTGCTGCGCAGCCCTTATCGCTGGCAAGCCAGCTCCCGGTATCGAGTAGCCCTCAAACGCAGCGCCGTACCTGTGGGAGCCGGCTTGCCGGCGATAGGGTCGGAACAGACAAAACAAAAAAGCCAGCTTACGCTGGCTTTTTTGTGTTCGCAGTCACTGGGTAAAACCAAATCCAGTAATCATGCGGCCCTCATCGGTGTGGATATACAACTGATAAGTCATTGCTGCAGCGTCGTCAGGACCAATGACATTGTCGATTTCGAAATGGCTGACGGCAGCAACGGTGTCCTTCACCCCAGTGCTGTATTTAGTGCCGACGAGATGCTGTAGAGCATCGAGAATTTCTTTCTCCCTGGCGAGGGTCGAGGCGTCTTTCTGTAGGTTCTGCATGCTGTTTCTCCTGAGCAACTGTACGAATGGGTCGTCCATTCTGTTGCCGGGAGAAAAGGCCATGTGGTGCAGGGTTAGGGGTGCTGGAAAAAGAAACGCCCGATGCGGGGCATCGGGCGTTTCTGTCGAAGGCCTGCTGCAGGGCAGGACCTTGGGTGTGCTGGCCGTGAGTTAGCCTCAGGAGGCGTCGGCAGCCATCTCCACATCGTGAGCGATGAGGGCCACCAGTGCGTTCTGCTGTCGATGGGACAACTGGCGGAAGCGCTGCAGCAACTCGCGCTCGTGCAGCGACAGCTCAGGGCTGTCCAGGCGCATGCTCAGCTCGTCACCCAGCGCGCCTTCCTGGATAAGGCTCTGCTCCAGGCGCGCGATGATCTCGGAGTTCATGCTGCGGTGATGGTTGCGCGCTACTTCGGCAATGCGCTCACGCATCCCGTCTGGCAGGCGGACGACGAACTTGTCAGCGGTACGGCTCGAATAAATAGCCTGTTTCATTGGGCGCATATAAATTGACCGGTTTTTGGTTCAGGGGAAGCGGTTCTCAAATTGGCCGCACGGGATGGTGGTACGACCGTGGCGACGACAAAATGTTCAACCGACAGGAAAATTTGGTGCTCATTTTTGCCCATGGTCGCCGTTTCCTTGGCGTCAATTCTGTGACAAATAGTGGGCCGGATACAGGCTTTTTGCCAGTACCAATTATCAGAAATGAGTACTGGTTTGAAAAGTTTTACATATTCCGGCTCGGCCTTGCGTCAGCCCCTTGCCGTCAAAAACCCGTAAAACACAGCAAAGGGTAGAGAAAACCCCTAAAATGCGCGGGTTTCCTTCCATAGAGCATAGTGGCTATGCAACATGACGCAAGCGCCCAAGGCAAAGCCTCAGGCCGCCTGATATTTCTGATAGGACCTTCCGGATCGGGAAAAGATTCCTTGATCGAACAATCGCGTGAGCCACTGGCCGCAGCGGGGGTGGAAATTGCCCGTCGGGTGATTACCCGTTCTGCCGAAGCCAAGGGTGAAGCCGCCCATGGCGTCACGCCCGAGCGCTTCGAAGCGATGCGTGCAGCCGGCGAATTTGCCATGCATTGGCAGGCCAATGGGTTGGAATACGGCATTCCGGCGCAAGTGGACCAGTGGTTGGCGCAAGGGCATTCGGTGCTGGTCAATGGTTCTCGTGCTTATCTACCCCAGGCGCGCCTGCGTTACCCTGACTTGCTGGCCGTATGCCTGGTGGTGAAGCCCGAGGTATTGCGCGAACGCCTGCTCGCAAGAGGGCGGGAGACCCCGCAGGAAATCGACGAACGCCTGGCGCGCAGTGCGGGGATGCGGCTTGACCAGGATTCGACGGTGCACTTGTTGGACAACTCGGGATCGTTGGCTACTGCGGTGGAAGGGCTGCTCCAGCTTCTGCGTGAGGAAAAGCTGATCGGTTGAGGCGCAGAAAAAACCTACGTGCAAAAGGCCCGATTAAGGCTGACAAACGGCAGCCCGCTGGTTAACATGCTCGCCGTCCTACCGTGCAGCGTTCGCTGCCGGTTCTTGTGTCTCAGTAGCTCAATTGGATAGAGCATCCCCCTCCTAAGGGGAAGGTTGGCAGTTCGAACCTGCCCTGGGACGCCATCTAAACCAAAGGCTCCAGCGATTCAAGCCCGTGTGGTTTGAGTCGATAGTCGAGCCTGGTAATCGCTGGTCACTCCTCCTTACCTGGTTTAAACCGATCGCTTGTCGGCGGTGTGCCGCCGACCTGCAGGTGCGGCGGCCAGACATTGATCTCCTCTACTGGTCGCCACGAAGAAACCCTCGCGAGTCCTTTCAGTGGTTTTCGCCGTCCACCACCGCTATCGCCCGCAAGGGCGAGCCCGACCCGTTCTTGATTTTCAACGGCAATGCCATGAAGTAAAACTCGCCGGGAAGCTGATCCAGCCCATACAACCCCTCCAGAATCAGAATGTCTCGCGGCAGAAAGTAAGTGTCGTGCCCGAATGCGCTGAGAATTTTCCCGTCGACTACCGCGATATCGCACCCGGCAGTATCGGTTCCCACCGCAGTCACCTTTTGCTCGGCAAGCCAGGCGCAAAGCTCTTCGGTAAAGCCGGGCGCATTGCCTCCCCACCAGGAGCCGACACCCTGCGGGTTGTGTTCAGGGTCGGTCAGGTAGATGTCCCAACCAAACTGGACCAGCGCGATATCCCCCGGCGTGAGGGTGATGCCTTGCTCATCCGCCAGGCGGGTGTATTGGGCCAGGCTCAAGGTCTCGCCGGGTTGCAGATCGAGCGCGCGGGCATCGACTTTCTTGCCCGGCTTCAATAGCCGGTCGACCGCATAGGTGTCGATGGTGCGATCCATGAGATGGCGATGGACATGGGCTGGCGCATCGACATGGCTGCCGGAGTGTTCAGGCATGACCAGCATCTGAAGGTAATAACCGTGCTGATCGTGGTTACGCGCGTCCGCAATGATGTTGACGTCGGGATGGGCTGGCCAGCGATGCATGTGCGAGCAGATCTGTGGGGAAAGGTCGACGAATCGGGCGCGGGACAACAAGCGATCGAGCGAAGCGCTGATTGCACTCATGGAGGCTCCTGTTCTTGTGTTCTGGAGGCGTGGGTTAAATTGAGTTTAATATCATATATGATATAACACCAGCGAGCCTGGTCTGGACAGGCCCGTGTCCCAACCCCTGAACAAAAACAACAAGAGCAACGTCTATGTCCTCTAAAAGCGGTGTATTGACGGGTACGCCCGTCATCGGTGCGGGTCTGGGCAAGGTAGGGCCCATCAACAGATATTCATGGATTGCAATGACCCTGTTGTGGCTGTTGCTGGCCATGAACGACAACATGCGATATTGGACGACCGGCGTGTTGCAGCCTTCGATCATCGGCGAGTTCAAGGTCGGCCCTGAGCTTATCGGGCTCTTCGCCGGCGCCATGACAGTCGCCCAGGGCCTGCTGGCGCTTCCCCTGACGATCTGGTCCGATCGGGCTGGTCACGGCTGGGCCAGAAAGTACCGATACATGATCATCCTCGCGGCCTACACCTTGTTCACGCTGTTGACGGGTATCTCGATATTGACGACCACCTTCGCCGCCTTCTTCGTGTTCCAGGCCTTGAACAAAGTGTTCAGTGGGGCAGGGGAAGCCATTGAAGTCACGGCCGTTGCGGAGTGGTGGCCGATCGAGAAGCGCGGGTTCGCCGTGGGCCTGCACCACACCGCAGTGCCGTGGGGCACGTTTCTCGGCGGGCTTGCCGTGGCGGGTGTCTTTACCCTGTTCGGCCCGGAGCAGTGGCGGCTCACCTTGCTGATTCCGGTAATTCTGATCGTGCCGATCGCCCTGGTTTTCTGGAAATTTTCCACGCGCGAACGCTATGAAAAATTCGAGCAAGCCGTCATCGCTGCCGGGCAGACTCCGCCGTTGCTAGAAGGGGGCAAGGTCAAGGCGGCACCGGGCGCCTTTGGCAGGGCCCTGAAGAACCCCAATCTGATGGTCACACCAGTGCTTGCCGGGCTGGCCCTGGCTGTCTATACCGGCATCTCGTTGTGGCTGCCGCTGTATCTGGCATTTGTCGCGCGCTATTCGCTGGCGGAAACCGCTGCCTATGGCGTGCTCTTCACCCTCACCGGCGGGATCGGCCAGATCATCTGGGGCGGTGTGTCGGATCGAATCGGGCGCAAACCCACATTGGTGATCACGTTCCTCTGGGTGGCCATCGGCGTTTTAATGCTGCAGTTCGTTGGCGGGAATCTGCTTTGGCTGATCCTGGTCCAGTTGTTCCTGGGGCTGGCAACCAATGGCATCTACCCCGTGCTGTACGCCTTGTCCTCCGACTCAAGCGAGCCTGGTGCGATCGGACTCGGCAACGGTCTCAACATGACGGGGCAGATGATCGGGGGGATCGGCCCCATCGTCATCGGCATGTTGATAGCCGCAGGTGGCGGGTTCTCGGCCGTTGCCGGGTTCCAGTGGAGTCTGTATTTCATGGCCGGCCTGATGTTGCTTGGGGTGGCGATGATCGTATTGCTTACCCGTGAAAGCGTCGGCTCGTTCAAGAAGCATGACTGGGCACTGGTTTCCCGCGATGCCTGTTTGCCCGATCCGCAGATTCGCAACAAATGACCTGACGGTTGGCACATCGCTGGCAACGGTTACGATTTTCTGGATCTGGAGAATGTACAGGCCCGTACCCGAGAACCGGGACGGGCCTTTCAAGGTGGTGATCGAGAGGGTCAGATCTTGTCGATTGGCACGCCGTGGTTGTTCTTCCACATCAGCACCATGGCACTGGCGATGATGGCCACCACGATCAGGTATATGTTGAACATCCAGCCGATGTTCTGCGAATACAACCAGGTCGTCAGGTAGGAGGCCGTGCCGCCGAATACCGCCACACCCAGAGAGATGCAGACACCGAACATACGGGTGCGATAGCGGGTGGGAATTTGCTCGGAAATCGACGCCGGTTTGCAGCCGGTGATGAAGCCCACCAGCAACAGGCCTGCGGTTTGCGCCGCCATCAAGGTCCATGGCTCATTGGAAATCAGGTTCCACAACGGGAACAGCGTGGCGGCAATCCCGAGCAGGGAGATCAGGGCAGAAATCTTGCGGCCCCACTGATCGGAGATCCAGCCCGAGATCGGCAGGAACATCAGGTAGATCACCTGCGCAATGCAGCTCATCGTGAACGCACTACGAGGGTCCATGCCCTGGACGCTGATGGCATAGATCGAGGCGGACGTGACCCAGGTGTAATAGGTCAGGGTGGCGCCAGCTTCATACAAGAACAGGCGAACCCCATGCCGAACGATCTTGCCGCGGCTCCAGGCCGGTTCCGTCGAGGCTTCTGCGCTGCTCGGGCTGTGCTCGCTCTCCATCATGTTGCGCCGCAGCCACAGGGCAAATACCGCCAGCAGTCCGCCCGTGGCAAAGGGAATGCGCCAGCCCCATTCCTGCATTTCGCCCACGGACAACAGGGAGGTCAGCAGCGCCAGGTAGAACGTGGCCAACAACGATCCCGAACCGACCGCGAAAAACACGGTGCTCGACCACAGGCCACGACGTTTGGGCGGGGCGATTTCGGCGATGTAGGCATAGGACGTCGTGGTCTCGCCGCCATGGGCAAAACCCTGTACCAGGCGGGCCAGCAACAGCAGCGCCGAGGCCCAGCTGCCAATGCTGTCGTAGGAGGGGATAAACGCAATCAGCAGACTGGCACCGGCCATCAACAGCATGGTGCTGAGCAAGACCGCACGTCGGCCCATCTTGTCCGCCAGGATACCGAAGCAGATCCCGCCGATGGGCCGCAGCAGAAAGCCTGCGGCAAACACGGCCAGGGTATTGAGCAGGGCAGAGGTGGCGTTGCTTTTATCGAAAAGTGCCGCGGCGATGTACACCGAGGCGACGGTGTAGATGGTCCAGTCGAACCACTCCAGCAGATTGCCAATGCCAGTGGCTATCAATGACTTTCTACGCAGTGATACATGGGTTGTCCTGGCCTGTCCGGTGGTGTAGTCGGACAGGGTCTCGGTGATGTTATTCATTGTTGGCTCCGAGATGCTTCATGGGCCACGGGATGTCGTGGCTGGCCATGTCGAACGACGAGCCCGTGTGAGGGCGAGCAAGCCCGCGCCCACACGGGGGGCGGGGTGCGTCAGGCGTTGAGGTGCGCCAATGCCACTTCCTCGATCCCGGCCGCATCGAGCTTGTAGTGGGCGTACAGGTGAGTCGGCGGAGCGATCAGGCTGTATTCGTCGTAGATGCCATGACGCTTGAGCTTGATGCCAACGCCTTCGTCTGCCAGCACTTCCGCTACCGCCGCGCCCAGTCCACCGAGCACGTTGTGCTCTTCGACCGTCATCATGCGTTTGCTGCGGGCGGCAGCGCGCAGGATGGCGTCTCGGTCGATCGGTTTGATCGAGGCCATGTCGATGACCCCCACCGAGCGACCCTCGGCGTTCATCTTGCGGGCTGCCGCCAAGGCCGGGTGCACGGTGATGCCGCAGGCGATGATGGTCAGCTCTTCGCCCTCGAAGTGCTCATGGGCCTTGCCGAATTCGAACTCGACACCGTTTTCGTAAATGATCGGGTCGCGACCGCGGCCGATACGGAAATACACCGGTTTGTCGTACGTGGCCGAGGCCTTGATGGCGGCGACCAGCTGCGGCCCGTCCGAGGGCGACACGACCGCCAGGTCGGCGATCGAGCGCATGGTGGCGATGTCTTCGGTGGCATGGTGCGAGGTGCCATAGAAGCCCAGGGAGATACCGGTGTGGTGCCCGATCAGGCGCACCGGTTGAGCCGAGTAGGCAACGTCCATGCGGATCTGTTCGCAGCACAGAAGCCCCAGGAACGAGGCGAAGGTCGCCACGAACGGCATGACGCCACAGGTGGCAAGGCCCGCGGCGGCGGTGACCATGTTCTGTTCCGAGATACCGAACTGGATGTAACGCTCAGGGAATTGGCTGGCGAACTTGTTCAGGCCGTTGGAGTACTGCAGGTCGGCGGAACCGGCCATCACCGGGTAACCGGCCTCGGTCAGTTCGATCAGTGCGTCGGACAGATACGACAGGCCTGGGTTGAGGGCATTGAGGCCACGGTACTGCCAGGAGTTCGGTGAAAGAGGGGCGTTCATGTTCAGATCTCCTTGGCTTCAATTTCTGCGATGGCACGTTTGGCGTCTTCCGGGTCGAGGTACCCGAGGTGCCAGCCGGGTTCGGTTTCCATGTAGGAAACGCCTTTGCCCTTGACGGTCTTGGCGATGATGCAGACTGGTTTTTCGCGGCGTTCATCGGCCTTCACCCGGCGCAGGGTCTCGGTGACTTCGGCGATGTTGTGCCCATCGATGACATGCACTTCCCAGCCGAAAGCCCGCCATTTCTCGTCCAGCGGTTCGATGCCGATCACGTCGTCGACCTGGCCGTCGAGCTGGAAGCCATTGCGGTCGACGATGGCGATCAGGTGCTTGGCGTTGTGGTGGGCCGCGCTCATGGCCGCCTCCCAGACCTGGCCTTCCTGCATCTCGCCGTCGCCCAGCATGACGAACACGTCATAGACCTCGCCGGTGAAACGCTGGGCCAGGCACATGCCCAGGCCGCCAGAAAGGGCATGGCCAATGGAGCCTGAAGAGAAGTCGATGCCAGGCACTTTGCGCATGTCCGGGTGATCGCCCAGCGGGCTGCCCAGGCGGGTATAGTCGTCCAGCCATTCGCTGGGGAACACGCCCAGGTCAGCCAGGATCGGGAACTGACCCACGGCGGCATGGCCCTTGCCCATCAGGAAGCGGTCGCGACCTGGCCATTTCGGTTCCGTGGGGCGGATGTTCATCACGTCGTAGTACAGCGCCGAGAACAGCTCGGCGGCGGAAAACACCGAGGTGTAATGGCCGGTCTTGGCGATTTCGATCAGGCGGATGGTTTCAAGGCGAACGAATTTCGCCCTGTCCCGGAGCATCCTGACGGTCTCGGCGCTGGGCACATAGTTGCTGGATTTCCACTGTTCTAGCGTTTTGCGGGGTGTAGACATCTCTACCTCCAATCACAGGCATGAATTTTCTGGTGTTGAAACTCAGTGGCGGGGGATGAACGTCAACCGGGTGGTTGTCTGCTCAACAGGTGTGCCGGGGGGCTCTCAATGGGTCCGGTCCTCCAGTGCGCGCATGGCACTGATCAGGTCGTTGCAGGTCAAGGGACCGCCTGAAAGCGAGGCGAAGTTGCGGGCGTGGGGAGCGTTGAGCGTGGGCTCGGCGATTCGCATCAGCACGCCGTCATCGATGGCTGTCACGCCCAGTTCGGCCAGGCTGCGCGGCAGGCCGATCCGTTGATAGAAGCTCAGCAGGTCGCCCATGAGATCGGCGTCGCGGTCCTCCAGAACCAGTTGCACCAGTAGCCCATAAGCCACCTGGAAACCATGCACCTGCTGCTGGGCGCCGGGGACTTTCGACAAGCCGCGGGTCATCGCGTGGGCAATGGACAGGCCGCCGCTTTCGAACCCCAGGCCGCTCATCAGCAGCACGGCTTCGATCAACTGATCGAAGGCTGGCGTGACGCTTCCGGACCCAGCCTGAGTCAGCGCCACCTCGGCATGTTGGCGAATGACCTGGTAGCACTCGCGCGCCAGGACCACGCCGCTCAGCGCGGGGCGTGCGCCAAACATGTTGACGCCAGCGGACGCGAAGCACTGTTCGGCTTCGAATTTCTTGGTCAGGGCGTCGGCAATGCCCGCCAGCAGAAACTGGCGCGGCGCCTGGGCGATCAGGCCGGTATCCACCAGCACGTAGCGCGGACTGCTGAGCAGGTGACCGACTTCGCTCAATTGGTGATGGGCGTCGTAGACCACATAGTTTTTCGAGGTGGGGGCATCGTTGGACGCCACGGTCGGCATGGTGATCAGTGCGCGACCGCTGCTGTGGGCGAGGGCTTTGCCGGCATCGATGCACTTGCCGCCACCGACGGCCAGGATCATGTCGAAGTCCACTTGCCCGGCTGCCGTTCTCAGGTCAGCGATGCCGTCGGCGGTGATCTCGCCATCGAAGGTGATGTAGTGCAACTCGACCTCTGACCGGGTGCAGGTGTCGTCGAGCCGCGACTTGATCAGGCCCAGGACATAGCTGTCGATGACGACGACGGCCTTGCGACCGCAGTGCGCCAGCCAGGTGCCTGCCTGGGCGAGTACTTCAGTGCCTTGGACATAACGGCCGGGTGAGCCGAAAACCAGATTCATGCTGTACCTCACTTCACTGCTTATTGTTGTTGGAGGCCCGGTAGCGAGTGCCGGGATTTCACGCTATTTGATGCATCATATATCATGCGTTTTTACGGTCAAGCACTCTATGGACGGCCGCCACTCAGGCGATCGAGTAGCCGCCGTCTACAGGCAAGGTCGTGCCGGTCACATAGCGCGCGTTTTCCGAAACCAGGAAGGCAATCACATTCGCCACGTCCTCGGGCATGCCCCAGGCCTTCATCGGAATGCGCGCCATGATGCCTTGCGAGCGCTCCGGGTCTTCGAATGCGCGGCGCGACAGGTTGGTCAGAATCCAGCCAGGAGCCACCGCATTGACCCTGACCCCATCGGTCGCCCAGGCCACGGCCATGCAACGCGTCAATTCGGCAATGGCGGCCTTGCTCGAGGCGTATGCCGGCGTCTTGGCCGAACCGAAGATGCTCCACATCGAGGCGAAGTTCACCACTGCACCGCGCGCGGCTTTCAGGCCGGGAAGGGCGGCATTGGTGACGCGCAGTACCGCCGTGAGGTTGACGTCCATGACGCGGCTGAAACCTTCGGGCTCCCATTCGCGGCTGTGATCGATGATGCCGGCGGCGTTGACGATGGCATCGATGCGCTCGAAGCGGGCGAAGAAGCTGTTCACGGCGTCATCGTCGGTGACGTCCAGTTCCTGATAATGAATGCCCGCCACCCGCTGCTCGGGTTCGCCCAGCCCCAGGGTGAACACCTCATGGCCATCTGCGTGCAGGCGCTGCGCCCCGGCCAGGCCAATGCCCGAGCCGCCGCCGGTTACGATTGCAATCTTTTTCATGGTTTTTCCTCTGCGGGTTCGAAGGTGCCTGCACGCCCCATCAGGCAAACAGAAACTCGGCCAAAAGATCGATCTGGCCGGTAATCATGTGGGCGCCCTTGTGAATGACGCAGCCGCGCTCGGCTGCAGCGCTCAGCAAAGGGGTGATATCCGGATTCATCACCACTTCGCCGACGACCGTGCCAGGTGCCAGGGTTTCGACCGGCAAGGGCAGCGGGTCGTCGGCTTTGAGGCCCAGTGCGGTGCCGTTGATCACTACGTCTAATCCGCTGGCGTCAGCGCTGCCGGCATGGATTTGACGTGTTGGAAATAGCGGACGCAATTCGGCGACCAGGTCTTCGGCCTTGGCCGGCGTGCGGTTGCTGATCACCAATTCGCGGATGTCTTCAGCCAGCAAGGCATGGGCGATGCCGGTGGCCGCGCCTCCGGCACCGAGCAGCAGCACGCGTCGGTCACGCAGGTCGTGGCCCTGCTTTTTCAAGCCGACGACAAAACCGTCGCCATCGAACATGCGCCCGCTGAAGCGTCCGTCAGGCAGGCGTTTGGCGACGTTGCACACATTCAACAAGCGGGCGGTGCCTTGGAGCTCATCGCAAAGTTTAGCCACCTCCAGTTTGTGCGGCACGGTGACGATCACGCCGGCCAGGTTTTCAATGCCGCGCAACCCTTCCCAGGCGCTGGCCAGATTGGCGGGTGACACCTCCCAGGGCACCAGGACGCCGTCATGGCCGAGCTGCTCCAGCAGCGGGTTGAAGAATTCAGGCGTGCGCAGGTGTTTGGCGGGGTAACACAGATGAACCACAACCCGTGTTTTACCGGTGATAGGCATGGGCATGCTCCTTGGCGTATCGCTGTAGTGATGTATGATATATCTTCGTTCGGATCGCACGTCAACAGCAGGACCACGCCTTGATTGCGCTGGCGATGAAAAGGTCGTGATGTATGATGCGTTATCTTTGCCGCCCGGTGCCGTCGTATCAGGCCGCCCGGCCGGCGCATCCTTATTGACCCTGGAGACCATGTAACCGTGACCGTGCATAAGCCTATCGACAAAGGCAACTTGAGCGAGCGGGTCTACGCCATCATCCGCACCGCGCTGATGGACGGGCAGTACCAGCCCGGGGACCGTTTGCGGATCAGTGCGCTGGCCGAAGAGTTCGGCGTGTCGATCACTCCCGTGCGTGAAGCGATATTCCGCCTGGTCAGCGACCACGCGCTGGACATGAAGGCCGCGACCTCCATTTATGTCCCCGAGCTGACGGTCAGTCAGTTGCGGGAAATCCAGTTGATCCGGCACCTGCTCGAAGGCGAGGCCGCGGGCATGGCTGCGCTGCGGGTGACCCCGGCGGAACTGGAAAAGCTTGAAGCCATTCAAGATGCCTTCCAGAAAGCGGTTTCGGTCGACTACAAGCAGGCATCGTTGCTCAACAGAGAATTTCACTTCGGCCTGATTTCCGCTGCGCGCATGCCCGTCGTGGCGAAGACCCTGGAGAACATGTGGGTCATCATGGGGCCATTGTTGAGTCGCTTTCACGCAGAAGTCCCCAAGCGCGAACTCGCCAGCTCCAAGCACAAGCATTTCGAAGTGCTGGAAGCGTTGCGCAACCGCGATTCGGCCAAGGCCAAGGCGGCCATGCAAGCCGACATCGCCTGGGGCGAGCTGATGATCAAATGGCTGGAGCAGAAGGAAAACCTGGTCGGCGCGTGATCCTTTCGCAGCTTGCGGTTCATGCTGACGACGTCGCCCGAACGCCTTGAGTGCGTGTCGGGCGATTTCGTTTTCCCCCTGCGCAGGCGCGTTACTTCAACCGGCCGAGCAATGCCTTGCCGACCTCGGCGGCCGAGGCCGGGTTCTGGCCTGTGATCAACTCGCGATCAACCACCACATTGGGCGTCCAGTTACTTGTGTTGCTGCTGTACAACCCACCGGCCAGCTCCAACGCAGTTTGCGGGTAGAACTTCATCTGGCCGCCGTTGAGCAGGCCTTTGGCGGCCTCTTCTTCCTGGTTGCTGATAACCGTCATCTTGTAGCCCGCATAGATCCAGTCGGCGCTGGCTTTCGCCGGCTTCGCGGTCTGCAGTTGGCGGGTGAAGCCCTCGGCGTCGGGCAGGGTCGACAGCAGGGCGATGGGGCCATGGCAGACGAGTGCGGTGGTCTTGCCCTGGTCGTGGAAATTCGCCAGCAAGCGACCCAGCGGGCGACTGTGCAGAAGATCCTGCATCGGCGCATGCCCACCCGGGATGTACACCGCATCGAAGTGCGCGTAGCCGATCTGCTCCACGCGGGCGAGGCTGATGACCGGTGATTGTTCCGGCGCGGTCAGTTTCAATTCGTCGAGCAGCTGCTTGTAGCGCTCCAGCATGGCCTCGTCGTTGTTGAAATACATTTTGTCGATGGACGTCTTGTCCACTGTCGGGGCCTTGCCGTTCGGGGTAGCAAAGGTGACGTTGTGCCCGGCGTCGAGCAGCATCTTCACAGGCTGCAACAGCTCGTTCAGATAGAAGCCGGTCGCGAAGACCTTGCCCTCCTTCAGGTCCAGTGCCGCCGAATCGGAAAGCACCACAAGCACATTGCCGGCGCTCGCCGTCAAGCTGGTGCCGACCAGGGCTGCGGTCAGGGCAATACGGGTCAGTGTCTTCATGTCGAATCCAGGAACAGTCGGGTCAACGGTTGTTGCCCTTTGGCTGGACACTCTATGGGCGCCCGACAAGACGATTAATTACCTCCCAGGCAAATGATCTTGTGCTGAAAAGCAAGAATGCCGCGTAAGCGTGTGCAGTTGCGGGTTCCATTGCCCAGCGAGCGCTCGCGGGACACGCCGTGGGCGAAAGGGGCTTGGAATTGTGCGAACAAACATGATATATGATATGCAATCACGTCGTCAGACCTGATGAACCGTCCTGAAATTGACAACAAGAAAGCCTTGGAAAGAGGCGAGGATGCCCCCTATGCAAACAGTGCGTCGTGGATTGCTCCAAGGGCCCGGGAGGTGCGAATGACTCAGATCTTCGCGGCTCCCGGCCGTTACATTCAGGGTTACCAGGAACTGGAGCGCCTGTATCAGCATATCGCCTGGTTCGGCCAGCGGTTTTTGGTGATCACCACTCAGGGCCGTCTGGACAGCCTGCGCCAGACCCTGGCCTTGAGCTTCGACAACCCGGAACTGAACCTGCGCTATGCCGTGTTCGAAGGTGAAGTCACACGTGCCGAGGTCCAGCGCCTTTTCCTGCTACAGCAGGATCTGGATTGCGACGGGGTGATCGGGGTCGGCGGCGGCAAGGTGCTCGATGCCGCCAAGGCGGTGGCCGCCAGGGCGCGCCTGCCGTTGTGCATCGTGCCCACGGTGGTGTCCAACGATGCACCCACCAGTGCACTGTCAGTGTTCTACCACGCCGACGGCAGCTACGAAGACGTACTGTTCCATGCACGCAGCCCCGACGTAGTGGTGGTCGACACCCAGGTGATCGCCCAGGCCCCGGTGCGCCTGCTGGTGGCTGGCATCGGCGATGCCTTGGCGACCTATTACGAGGCCCGCACCTGCGTACAGGGCTATCGCGACAACTTCCTCGGCCTTGGCTCCGCCCTGGGGGGTGGCAAGGCGACCCTCACCTCGATGGCCATCGCCGAGTTGTGCCACCGGGTGCTGCGCGAGGACGCGGTGCAGGCCGTGCGGGCGTGCGAGCAGAACGTCGTGACCAAGGCGCTGAACCGGGTAATCGAGGCCAACGCGCTGATGAGCGGCATCGGTTTCGAGAGCAACGGCGTGGCCACCGCCCATGCCGTGTACAGCGGCTTCAGCGAGCTGGGCGAGCGGGCCAGCGCCTACCACGGCGAATACGTGGCCTTCGGCACGCTGGTGATGCTGCTGCTCGAAGGCGCCCCGGCCGCTGAACTGGACGACCTGCTGCGCCTGTGCGTGGCAGTAGGGTTGCCGGTATGCCTGGCCGACCTGGCGCTGGGCGACATCAGCGACGAGGAGCTGCACCGGGTGGCGGAGGTGGCGGCTGCTCCGCAGCAGACCAGCCGAGTCGAGCCTTTCGAAGTGACCATTCGGGAAATGCTTGCGGCCCTGCGGGCTGCCAACGACCTCGGCGAATTCTACAAGAAAGGCGGATCGGTCCTGGTCACCTCGGGTGACCAGCGTCCGGCATCGGCCATGAGCAAAGGATGAGTGGGATGAAGGATTTTCAGGCAAGTCTGCCCGTCAAACTGGACTTCGAAGTCGGCGGAGTGTTGCGCATAGCCGAGAAAGTGGTGCCCTATGGCAACAAGGTGCTGCTGATGGTCGACCCGTTCCTGGAGGGCAGCTCCTTGGTAGCCAAGGTGCTCGCCAGCTTCGCTGAGCGCGACATCGAGGCGGTCGAGTTCTACGACATCGTGCCCAACCCGCGCCACACCACCATCGACCGCGCCGTGACCCTGGTGCGTGATAACGGCTGCCAGGCGGTGGTGGCCATCGGTGGCGGCAGCGCCATCGACTCGGCCAAGGCGGTGGCCTTGGTGGCCGTGCATGGCGGCAACTGTTGGGACTACACCGAGCGCCTTGGTGAGGCGGTGACCCGTCCGACGACCCGTGGCCTGCCGCTGCTGGTGGTGCCGACCACTTCCGGCACCGGCTCCGAGGCCACGCCGTTCGCGGTGATCAACAATCCCGAGCTGGGCCTCAAGTGCGCCATCGTCAACCCCAGTATCTACCCGGATGTGGCGCTGATCGACCCGCAGATCCTGGTCAGCAAACCTGCGCGGCTGACTGCGCTGACCGCCGCGGACGCGTTCTGTCATGCCCTGGAGGCGTTCATCAGCATTCACTCGACGCCCTGGGTCGAGATGGTCGCCCTGGAGGCGATCCGCCTGTTCGCCGACAACGCCCTGCGCTGCGTCGAGCACGGCGACGACCTGGAGGCGAGGGCGCGCATGGCATTGGCTTCGACCCTTGCCGGCATGGCCATCGCCGGTGCCGGGGTCACCGTTTCCCATGCCCTCGGCCAACCGTTGGGGGCGATGACCGACGCGCCCCATGGCGGCACCGTGGCGGCCAGCACGGCGCAGGTGATTCGCTGGACCCTGCCGGTGGCGCAGGACAAATTCGCCAAGGTTGCAGCGATCCTCGACCCGGCCACCCAGGCCCTGTCGGTGGCCGAACGCGCCGCGCGTCTGCCTGACATCGTCAGCACCCGCTTCGCTCGCCTGGGCATCCGCGACACCTTTGGCAGCTATGGCCTCAAGCCTGAACAGGTCGATGCGTTCGCCAAGCTGGTGTGGACCAGCTTCAACCAGGACCTGGCCTGTCACCCCAAACCGATCCGCGACCAGCAGGAGGTGGCCGAAATCGTCAGGCAGTGCCTGTAGCACTGATGACTGTCTGATCTGACCCCGATGTGGCGAGTCCGGCCTCGGTAAAGAGGCCGGCAGCCCGCTACACCCTGAAAAAACTGAATAACAACCACAAGAACCAGTTTCGGGAACACATCACCATGGCAAGAACCTCTTTGGCCGGGCTCGGCCTGCTGGGCCTCTGCGCCTTGCAAACGGCCCATGCCGATGGCTACTCGCAGAACAATTTCCTGCTCGGCGACTGGAATGGCGAGCGCACCCACTTGCATGAACAGGGCGTGGACTTCCTGTTCACCTACGTCAACGAGCTGGCCTACAACACCCAGGGTGGTGACCCGCACAAGGGCACCTACAGCGACCAGTTGATGGCCGACGCGCAGTTCGACCTGCAACGCTTGCTTGGCTGGGAGGGCGCGGCGTTGCGCGCGACCTTCACCAACCGCAATGGCGAGAGCCTGACCCGTGAGGCCAACACCGGCACACTGCTGGCCGCCCAGGAGATCTACGGCCGTGGGAGCGTTACACGCCTGGTGCAGCTCTATTACCAGCAGGCCCTGTACGCTGACCGCCTGCTGCTGAAAGTCGGTCGGCTGCCCATGAGCGGGGATGTGTTCCCGTTCTCCTGCACTTTCCAGAACCTGACCTTCTGTGGCGCCGTGCCCGGCTACATCACGCCCAACTGGTTCACCTGGCCGGTCAGCCAATGGGGCGCGGCGCTGCAGGCACAATTGGCGGACGACTGGTGGCTGAACACGGCGATCTACCAGGTGAACCCTCGCTTCACCGAGAATGCCCAGGGCCTGAACTTCGGCAGCCCCTCGGGCACTACCGGCCACCTCGCAGTCGCTGAACTGACCTGGAAGCCGACCTTGGCCGGCCTGCCCGGCAGCTACCGGGTCGGCGTGTGGCACAACACCGGAGACTTCGACGATATCTACCTGGACGTCGAGGGCCAGCCCATCGGGCTGACCGGCAACACCCCCGAGCGCCACGACCAGGCCCACGGCTGGTACGCCATGGCCCAGCAGCGGGTCTACCAGTCGCCGAGCAATCCGGCGCGAGGCCTGACGCTCTTCAGCAACTTCATCCAGTCCGACCGCGATGTCTCCGACATCGAGCGGGTCTGGCACCTGGGCGCCTTCGTCGGCGGCCCGTTCGCTGCACGCCCGCAAGACGAAATCGGCCTGGCCCTGGGACGCCTGGAGGTCAACCCGCGTTCGGCCCGGCGAGCACAACAGGCCAGCGCTTCCGAGCGCCGCGCGGATGTCGAGTACCCGGTCGAGTTGTACTACGGATTGCAGCTTTCCCCGGCGCTGACCCTGCGCCCGAACGTGCAGTACACCCGCAACCCCGGCGGCTTCGACCACGACCGTAGCGTGGTGGTGTGGGGCTTGAAGACCGTGGTGAGTTTCTAGCAGTGGTGCTCGCCTACGGGCGACGTGTCGCTAAATTCATGATGCATCATATTTGATAAGGGAAAATCCATGAGCATTGCCAATTTTGTTGATCTCACCGCCGTCCAGAAACGTGTCAGCCAACTCGAACTGCCGGGCCAGGCATTCATCGACGGGCGCTTCGTCGATGCCTTGAGTGGCCAGACCTTCGCCAACGTCTCGCCCCGCGACGGCAGCGTGCTGAACCAGGTCGCCTCCTGCCAGGCCGAGGACGTCGACCTGGCCGTGAAAGCCGCGCGCCGGGCGTTCGACAGTGGCGTCTGGTCGCGGCGCACGCCCAAGGAGCGCAAACAGGTGCTGCTGCGTTTTGCCGCCTTGTTCGAGCAGCACATGGACGAGCTGGCGCTGCTGGAAACGCTCGACATGGGCAAGCCGATAAGCGAGAGCGCGGGCTTCGACGTGCACGCCGTGCTCGACTGCCTGCGCTGGTATGCAGAGAGCTGCGACAAGCTGTATGACGAAGTCGCGCCATCCGGCCCTTCGGCCCTGGGCCTGGTGACCCGCGAGGCCATCGGTGTGGTGGGCGCCGTGACGCCGTGGAACTTCCCCATGCTGATGTCCATGTGGAAGGTCGCCCCGGCGCTGGCCATGGGCAACTCGGTGGTGCTCAAGCCTGCAGAGCAATCACCGCTCACCGCCCTGCGCCTGGCAGGGCTGGCCGCCGAGGCGGGGATCCCGGCCGGGGTGTTCAACGTGTTGCCGGGCTTTGGCCCCACCGCAGGCAAGGCCCTGGGGCTGCACATGGATGTCGACACCCTGGTGTTCACCGGCTCCGGTGAGGTCGGCAAATTGTTCCTGCAGTACTCCGGGCAGTCGAACATGAAGCGGGTCTGGCTGGAATGCGGCGGCAAGACCCCGAACATCATCCTCGACGACTGCCATGACCTGGAAAAGGCCGCGACCACCGCGGCGCGCTCGATGTTCTTCAACCAGGGCGAGGTCTGTGTTGCGCCGTCGCGGTTGATCGTCGAGGCCGGCATCCGTGGCGAGTTCGTTGCCGAGGTGCTCAAGGTCGCCCGTGGCATCACAGCCGGCGATCCGCTGGACCCGGCCACGCAGCTGGGCGCCATGGTCGATCAGACCCAGCTTGAACGCGTCCTGGGCTACATCGACAAGGGCGTGCAGGAGGGCGCGAGCTTGATCCTGGGCGGTGAGCGGATCAGCCATGGGCTTGGGGCCAAGGGCTTCTACCTGCCGCCGACGATCTTCGACGAGGTCAGCAACGACATGACCATCGCCCGCGAGGAAATCTTCGGTCCGGTGCTCTCGGTGATCACCGCTCGCGATCACCTCGATGCCCTGCGCATCGCCAACGACACCCCCTACGGTCTGGCCGCCAGCCTGTGGACCTCCGACCTGTCGCGCGCCCACCAGATGGCCCGCAGCCTGCGTGCCGGCAGCGTGTGGGTCAACTGCTTCGACGGTGGCGATATCAGCATGCCGTTCGGCGGCTTCAAGCAGTCCGGCAACGGCCGCGATCGCTCGCTGCACGCGCTGGACAAGTATTCCGAGCTCAAGTCCACCTGGATCGAGCTGTGACCCTTTGCGCTGCAACCTGGAGAACAACAAGATGAAAACCACCGTTGCCCGTTCTGTCTGCGCCACTGCGCTGGCCTTCCTGCTCGCGGCTACCGCCAGCGCCGAAGAGCGTCACCCGCTGTACAAGCTGATCCCCAATACCGCGCTGTCCGGCCTGGTCGATCCGCAGATGCCCGACCGCACGGCCATCGAAAAGGCCCTGCCGCTGAAGAAGAAGGGCCCGCACCTGCGCATCGGCTGGACCGAAATCACCCTCGGCAACCCCTGGTTCGTGACGATGACCCGCGACGCTCGCACCCTCGCCGAACGCTACGGCTACGACCTGCAAGTGCAGGTGGCCGACAGCGATGTGGCGCGCCAGAGCGCTCAGGTCGACAACTTCATCACCCTGGGCGTGGACGTGATCGTCATCGACCCCACCGACACCCTCGGTACCGTCGCCGATGTAGAACGGGCGGTGGCCGCCGGGATCCCGGTGATCACCGTCGGCACCGCCCCGGATGCCCGCGCCCCGGTGGTGACCACCAGCACCGCCAACCCCTACGGCAGCGGCGTGGAGGCCGGGCGCTACATCGTCGAGCACACCGACCCTGGCAGCCAGATCAACGCCGCCATGGTCATTGGTGTGATGGGTAATTCCACCTCCGAGAGCCGCCTCAACGGCATGATCTCGGGCATCGTCCAGGCCCGTGCCGAGCAGCGCCAGCTGGGCTTTTCGAAGGAAGACGCCTGGCTCAAGGGCTATGAGCTGTTCCAGCAGGTCAAGGCCAAGGGCGGTTTCAGCTGGCCCGAAGGCGGCTTCAGCGTGCTAGCCTGGGGCCGTGGCGACTGGACCGAGGAGGGCGGCCTTGCCGCCACCGAGGACATTCTTTCGGCCCATGGCGAGCGCCTGAACCTGGTCCTGGCGGAGAACGATTTCATCGCCATCGGTGCGATCAATGCCGTGGACAACGCCGGCAAAGCCGGGCAGGTGCGGGTGGCCTCGGCGTCCGGCACCTTCAAGGTGGCGCTTGAGCTGATCCGCCAGGGCAAGTTGATGGTCAGCGCTACCAACAGCGGTTCGCAGACGGGCATCGCGGCCATCGAACTGATCCACCAGATCGCCGACAAGGGCATGGACGCCAACAACCTGCCGCTGGCCTCGTACTTCCCCGTGGAGCTGATCACCCCGGCCAATGTCGAGCAGTTCATCGCCCTGGAGGACGCCCCTGCCAGTACCGAGCGGGTGCCAGCGTTCCGCACCGTCGAGCAGCTCAAGGCCGCCTCGCGCTGAGGGGAACTGCCATGCATACAGCCAACAATACGGCCGTGGAGCTGCGCGGCATCCACAAGGCCTTCGGCGGCATCAGTGCCCTCGGTGGTGCCAGTTTCAGTGCGCGATCCGGCGAAGTGCACGCGTTGATGGGCGAGAACGGCGCGGGCAAATCGACATTGATGAAGGTCCTCGCCGGCGCCTACGTACGCGATGCCGGCCAGGTGCTGCTGGAAGGGCGCGAGGTGAACATCGAGCAGCCGGCCGACGCCCTGCGCCTGGGTGTGTCGGTCATCTATCAGGAGTTTGCCCTGGCCCCGCATCTGTCGGTGGCCGAGAACATCTGTATCGACGACCTGGGTCGCAGTCGTGGCTGGGTGCGCCAGGCCGCCCTGCGCGACAAGGCGCGGGCGGTGCTGGCGGAGCTTGGCTTCGGCGAGATCGATGTGGCTCAACCGGTGGGCAGTCTGTCGGTGGCCCATCAGCAGGCGGTGGAGATTGCCAAGGCGCTGTCGCGCAATGCCTCGGTGCTGGTGTTCGACGAGCCCACCGCGGTGCTCACCGCCCACGAGTCCGAGCAGCTTTTCCGCATCCTCGAGGAGCTGCGGCGCAAGGGCGTCTGCATTGTCTACGTGTCCCACCGCATGGACGAGATCTTTCGCATCTGCGACCGCGCCACGGTGCTCAAGGACGGGCGCACCGTTGGCACTGTGGCGCTCTCGGAAATCGATGAGCGTGGCCTGGTGCGGATGATGGTCGGCCGCGAACTGAGCGACTTGTTCCCACCGCGCCAGGCCACGCTCGGTGAGGTGCGGCTGGAAGTAGAAGGGTTGTGTGCCGGGCCTCTGGTGCGCGAAGTCGGCTTTACCGTGCGCGCTGGCGAGGTGCTGGGCTTTGGTGGCCTGGTGGGCTCCGGGCGTACCGAGACCATGCGCGCGCTGTTCGGCGCCGACCAGGCCAGCGCCGGCAGCATCCGCCTGAACGGCCAAGCGCTGCGCAACCGCAGCCCGCGCGAGGCGATCGCAAACGGCATCGGCCTGGTGCCTGAGGACCGCAAGCAGCAAGGCGTGCTCCTGGAAATGTCAGTCCGGGTCAACGCCGCCCTGCGGCCCGGATCGCCCTACATCGGACGGGGTGGCTGGATCGACGGCAAGCGCGAGCGCGCCGGGGTCGAGGCGCTGCGCCAGCAACTGCGCCTGAAAACCGGCTCGATCGAGCAGGCAGTGGGCGACTTGTCGGGCGGCAACCAGCAGAAGGTGGCGCTGATGAAGTGGGTCGATGCCGGGTGCCGGGTACTGATACTCGACGAGCCGACTCGCGGTGTGGATGTGGGAGCGCGAATCGAGATCTACCGCGTGATCAACGAACTGGCGGAAGCGGGGGTGGCGATTCTGCTCGTGTCCTCGGAAATGACTGAACTGATCGGCTTGTGCGACCGGGTGCTGGTGATGCGCGATGGTGCGATCGCCGGCGAGCTGAGCGGCGCGGCGATTGATGAACACGCAATGATCTGTCTAGCGATGGGAGTGGAACAACATGCATGACAACCCGAACAAGTTGGCCGCCGGTACGCTGCCCGGCGAGCCTGCGCAGGCCAAGGGGCTGGACCTGCGCAGGGCGTTCCTGCAGCACAACGCGCTGGTCATGCTGCTGGTGCTGGTGGTGGCCGCCAGCTTCCTGTCGGCGGACTTCTTCACCTGGCAGAACCTGGGCAATCTGCTGCGCCAGCTGACGCCGCTGATGTTGGTAAGCATCGGCATGTTGATCGTCATCCTGACCGCCGGCATCGACCTGTCGGTGGCCTCGGTGGCGGCGGTGGGGGGCATCGTCGTGGCCATGAGCCTGAACCTGCTGCCCTTCGCGGGAGCGGGCGGATTGCTGCTGGCGCTGGCCATCGCAGTGGCCGCGGGGGTGTTGATGGGGCTGGTGACCGGCACCTTCGTCGCCTACCTGCGCATGGCACCGTTCATCGCGACCCTGGCGATGATGACCATGGCGCGCGGGTTGGCTTTCATTCTCTCGAACGGCCAGCCGCAACGGCTGGCCGACGATCAGAGTGCCGCCGCGCTGCTGCGTGAGTTCGGCCGCCAGTCTGACCCGCTGCTCGGCGTGCCGTGGCCGGTGTGGCTGGCGCTCGTGGTGGTGGTGGGCTTCGCCCTGATCCTGCGCTACAACGCCTTCGGCCGGCTGGTGGTGGCCAGCGGCAGCAACGAGACCGCCGTGCGCCTGGCCGGCATTGCGGTGGAGCGCTACAAGCTTGCTGCCTACGCCATCTGCGGTGGCCTCAGCGGCCTGGCCGGGGTGGTCATCACCTCGCGCTCGGGGGTGGCCACACCCAGCGCGGGACTGGCCCTGGAGCTTGACGCCATCGCGGCCTGCGTGATCGGCGGCGCGTTGCTCTCAGGCGGCAAGGGCAGCCTGTTCTACACGGTAGTGGGCGTGCTGGTGCTCGGGCTGATCGGCAACATCATGAACCTGCTCAGCGTACCGGCCTATCCCCAGCAGATGATCAAGGGCGCCATCATCGTGGTCGCTGTACTGCTGCAGGGCATCGGCCGGCGTGACGCGCGCATCTGAAAACCCTCGGCGCGCGTGGGCACGCTGCAGAGGCTGGCCTGCGAGTGCCGAGTTGATCCTTACATCTATCAACGACGGGACGAAGAAATGACACACCAAGGACGTTTGAGTGGCCATCACGCTTTGTTGACGGGTACCGGAGGTGGGATCGGCCTTGCTGTGCTGGCTGCCTATCTTCGCGAGGGCGCTATCTGTACCGCCATCGATCTTGCGACCGAACCCAGCGAGGGCATCCGGCAGCTTCTGCAGGCGCACGCGGACCAGCTCGATTATGTGGCGGCGGACGTCTCGAACCATGGGCAGGTTCGAGACGTGATCGCAGAGGCAACGGTGAGGCGCGGCCCGATCGACCGGTTGTTCAACAACGCAGCCATCTTCGATCTCGCGCCGGTAACCGAAGCCAGCGAGGCGATGTTCGACCGCCTGTTCGCGGTCAATGTGAAGGGCATGTTCTTCACGATGCAGGCCGTGCTGCAGCAAATGGTCGAGCGCAAGACCCAGGGGGTGGTGATCAACGTGGCTTCACAGGCCGGGCGCCGGGGCGAGCCGCTGGTTGCGCATTACTGCGCCTCGAAAGCCGCCGTGATCAGTTATACCCAGAGCGCTGGCCTGGCGATGGCGCCCCATGGGATCCGCGTGAATGCCATCGCCCCGGGCATCACCGACACACCGATGTGGCAGACGGTTGATCAACTTTACGCTGACGCCATGGGCGTGTCTCCAGGCGAGCCGACCCGACAATTCGTCAGCGCTGTACCGATGGGACGGATGGGGCAGCCGCAGGACTTGGCTGGCGCGGCAGTGTTCCTTGCCAGCGACGAGTCCGCCTTCATCACCTGCCAGACACTCAACGTGGACGGTGGAACCGTCATGTCCTGAAGACGAGGGCACCGCGCTCTCAGGGCCGACCCGTCGAAAAACCATTACAACAATCATTGCTGAACTGGAGACACCATGCCTCGCTCAATCATTCCCGTAAATGGCACGAACCTTTTTGTAGAGGACAGCGCACAGCCAAACCTGCCCGTCATGCTGTGCCTGCATTCGCTGTTCCTCGATTCAAGGATGTTCGAAGGCCTGGCCGCATTCTTTGCCGGTCAATACCGGGTGGTTCGCCCGGAATTTCGCGGCCAGGGCCGTAGCGACCTTGACGATGTGCCGGTCATCACCATGGACCAGTGTGCCGAAGACATCCTGGCGCTTATCGAAAAGCTCGAACTGACGAACATTCACCTCATCGTTCAATCGATGGGTGGAGACGTCGGCGTACGCATGATTACCGCACGACCCGAACTGTTCACCACGCTCACCATGCTCGGCTCCTCCGTCCAGGAAGAGGACCGCGCCAAGATCGAGCGGCTACGGGCCTGGGTTCAGCGCGCGGGCGACATGGGGTTCATCAACAAGGCGCTCGATGAAACCATGGAGATCATGCTGGGGGCCACGACGCGCAGCGATCCCGGCAAGGCCGCACTGGTTGCACTCTGGCAGGACCGCATCAGCGCCGTGCCACGCCGACTGCTGCCGGCAATGAAGGGCGTGATCGAGCGTGAAGACGCCTTGAACCTGCTTGAAAGGATCAGCATTCCTGCCTTGCTGATCAATGGCGAGGAAGACATTCAGCGGCCGCCGGAGTGGGCGCGGGAATGCGCCGAGCGCTTGAAGGATGCCGAGGTGTTCATCGTCGAAAAAGCCGGGCATAGCCCGCTCCTGGAGGTGCCGGAAGTGGTGCTGCCGAAAGTGCGGGATTTCCTTCAGTCGCACCGGTCCTGACGACACGGGCGTCAGTCTCCATAAAACAACGACTAACAATCCTGGAGAAAAAATTGACTGATTACATCGTCGTCGGCGGAGGATCCGCCGGCAGCACCCTGAGCGGGCGACTTGCCGAGGCGGGTGCGAAGGTTTTGTTGCTGGAGTCGGGTCCGGCGGACTGGCACCCCTTGATCCACATTCCCGCAGGGTTCGTGAAGCTTCTGGATGGCAAGCTGCTCTACCACTACGAAACGGAGGCGCAGCCTGGACTGGGTGGGCGAGCCACGACGCTGCCACAGGGGCATGTGCTGGGCGGAGGCGGCTCGGTCAATGCGACGGTCTATATCCGCGGCCAGCGCGCCGACTACGACGGCTGGGCGGCAGCGGGTGCGCAAGGCTGGAGCTATCGCGACGTATTGCCTTATTTCATGCGGGCAGAAGATAACGACCGACTCTCGGATGCCTATCACGGCACAGGCGGCCCCTTGGGCGTGTCGGACCTGCGACATACCAGCGACTTGACCCGCGCTTTCCTGCGCGGCGCTCAGGAAGCCGGTATTCCCTACACGGCGGATTTCAACGGAGCCCGCCAACGCGGGGTGGGCCTGATTCAGACCACCACACGCAACGGTCGGCGCTCCAGTGCAGCCGTCGCCTATCTGCGCGGCCCGAAGTCAGACCGCAATGTGGAAATCCGTACCGGTTGCCTGGTCACACGGATCCTGTTCGAGGGTGACCGAGCCGTCGGTGTGGAGTACCTGCACAAGGGGCGTCTGGTTGAAGCACGTGCCGATGTCGAAGTGATCCTTGCCGCAGGGGCGATCCAGACACCCAAGCTGTTGATGCTGTCGGGCATCGGTCCCGAGGAGGCGTTGCGACGACATGGGATTACGCGCCGGCATCGACTCGAAGGCGTCGGCAGGAACCTGCAGGACCATCTGGAGTTTCCTGCCATCCGCTTCTGCACGGGACGGCATGGCTACTACGGCGAGGACGCCCCCCTGCGAGCGGCCAGGAACGGCCTTCAGTACCTGCTGTTCAAGTCCGGGCCGGCCATGTCCAACGTAACGGAGGCATGCGCCTTCCTGAACGTCGATGACATGGAAGCCGAGCCCAATATCCAGATGCATTTCGCGCCGATCGTGTTCATCGACGGCTACCGGAAACAGAAGATCAAGCGCGCGGGCGCGACGGTCAATCCCTGTGTCCTGCGGCCAAAGAGTCGGGGAGAAATACGCCTGCGCTCGGCCGACCCGAAGGATGCCCCTGTCGTCGATCCGCGCTATTTGTCCGACCCTGACGATATGCGCCTTTCGCTGAAAGCCCTGGCGGTGGCCCGTCGCATCCTGGCGCAGCCGGCCTTCGCCGCTTTCGTCGAAAAGACCGAAGCTTTTCCGGGTGAGGGACTACGGGATGAGGCCGCACTGGCCGCCTACATTCGTTCTCGGGGCAAGACGGTCTACCATCCCGTCGGTACCTGCCAAATGGGGCTGCACGACATGGCCGTGGTCGACCCGATGCTTCGGGTGCATGGCCTGCGCAACCTGCGCATCGTCGACAACTCCATCATGCCCAACCTCATCTCTGGCAACACCAATGCCGCCGCGATCATGATCGCGGAAAAGGCATCGGACATCCTGCTGGGACGCCAAGCGCTACCGCCTTCAGTGGTCTGAGGACGGGATCGCTTCGGCGAGGATGAATCGGTCATGTCGGCCCGGGTTGATGCGTGAACATCAACCCGGGCCGGTCGTCTTTAGCGGGTCAGCTGTGTGACCCACTTGCCGCCACGGGCATTGCGTTTCAGTTCATTTAGGGCGGCGGGTAGCGCTTCGAAGTCGAACGCATGCAGTTGCGGAGGTTGCAGACGGCCGGCTGCCAGGTCTTCCAACAGGCGTTCGCCCGCTTGGCGTAGCGCCTGCCAGTCGCTGTCGCTGCCATGGGCGTGAATGCTGTTCAGCGCCACTTCATGGAGTGAAATGGCCGTTGTGAAGGGCGCTAGCGGCGCATGATCCTGGCGATCCTGGATGCAGACCAGATGGCCGTTGTAACCCAGCACCGATGCCAGAGACGCTGCATGTTGGCCGCTCACGGTGTCGAACACCGCGTGCAGACGGCGTGGGCCGAGCTGTCGCTGCAGGGTCTGGCGCCAGTCTGAGGCGCGGTAATCGAACACCTCGACGGCGCCCAAGCCACGCAGCGCATCATGATGGGCCGGCGATGCGGTGGCCCAGACGCGGGCTCCGCGTGCTACCGCCAGTTGTACCAGGTACAGGCCTACCGCGCCGCCCGCGCCTGTGACCAGTACATCCCGAGGCGCTTGCAGGGGCACTTTCTCCAGCGCCTGCCAGGCGGTCAGGCCCGGGCAGGGGAATGCGGCGGCCAACCTGTCGCCCAGACCGGCCGGCACGCGTAGCAGCGCACGGCTGTCCAGCAGGGCGTACTCGGCGAAACTGCCATCACGGGTCAACGATTGGTGGTAGGCCACCCGGGTGCCGGGCTCCAGCGTCACGCCAGCGCCGCAGGCGATTATTTCAGCCACCGCATCGACACCGGGTACCTGGCCGTTGCCCCAATCGGGTCGGCCCCAATCGATCATCTTCCAGTCCACCGGGTTCAGGGCAATGGCACGGTTGGCCACCAAAACCTCGCCCGGGCCCGGTTCGCCCAGCGGCTTGCGGCCCAGTTTCAGTCCGGCGAGACCCTGGCCTGGCGTGAAGCACCAGGCGGCGTAGTCAACGGGCATAGTCAATCTCCTGAGGGGGCGTGGATGCAGCGCTTGGCGATCTTTTCGATCAGCGCTTACAAGTACCGATCGCTGCGGCGCGGCGCAGTGTATCCGCGCATTTCCCCCTGAAAAACAGAACCACCAGCACAAGACTTTTGACTTCCATTCAGCAATGGGGCTGCTGAACCACCGAAAGCCACCGCCCCTGTGGGGCGGTGGCCGCAGGGCTGCTGGGTTACTTGCAGTTCCCTGCCTTGCGATACCCGGCAGACAGCGCTTGCGCTTCGCTGTCAAAGGTTACCTGGTTCTTTTGCGACACCTGGCTGTATCCGGGGCAGCCACTGGCAAGGTGATACACATGGCTGTTGCGGTTGCCGATGATCGCACCCTCGGTCGATGCGCTCGCCAGGGTAGGCTGGGGCACTGGCTTGGCTGCCGATTTCGGGCTTGCGGTGGTGGCTACGTCAGCAGCGCCCGCAGGCTTGTAGCCGAGTGTCCAGTGACGTTCGCCGGTGACGAACGGGTTGGAGTGCCCCATGATCCGGGCAATGCGCTGGTCACGCTCTTTTTCCCAGGCAGACACCGGGTGCTGCTTGTCCCAGGCCATGAGCAGCTGTTGCTGCTGGCGAGACATGCTCAGTCGGTAGCGGTCGAACATGTAGAACGTGGTGCGCGCCACCAGCCCCTTCACTTCGTCACGCGGCTCTGCGGCTTTCTGCTGGAAATCCACCTTGGTCGTGCATTGGCCGTACTGGGGGGCAACACCCGAGACCATGCCATAGTTGAAGTTGCTGCGATCACCGTTCACTTCGCCCACGGAGGGGTACAGGTTGAACAGGTCGGCTTCCATGGCACGGAAGGTTGGGTCGGTGTCGACACAGTGCTCGCGCCCGCCGCTCTGCCAGCATTGGCGCTGGTGGCCGAACGTCCAGGCCGGCACGATGTGTTCCCATTCCGTGCGTTCGGCACGTGTCTGCAGCTTGCGGGTTTCGTAGCCACAGGACTTGAGGTCGACGCGGCCACCGGACTTGCCGACCCAGGTCCACTTGCAGCCACAGTACAGGTCGCCCATGGCGCTGTTGGCCTGATCGAGGTAGACCTTCTGCTTGGCGATGACTTTGGCTTCGGTAAAAGTCGCGGGGGGAGTGGCGAAGGCGCTGGGTATGGCGGCGAGGGCGAGGGTTACGACGTACAGCAGTTTCTTCATGAGAAAACATCATCGAGGGGGTGGGCGCGGGATTATACGGCCTACCGGTGATGAGTGAAAAAACGTCCCACGAACTTCAAGCCATGCGCTTACAGTAACCAGTGCCTCAATCGTTGCGCACTTTGCCGGGTCGGTGCGTGTGGCTGCGGTGGAAGAAGCGCTGATGCAGTTGGCGTGAAGGGCTGCCAGGCATATGCTTGCCAGGCAGGGGTGCAACCCTGCCGCCTGCGGCGAATATCCGCGCTACCCGAACGTAGCGCAGTTCCTGGACACTAGGGAGAGCGTCCGATGAGTGAGGAATCAAGGCCGATACCTGCCAGCTTCAGCGAAGAGCAGCTGCACATGCTGTTCGAGCTGATCAGCGACGGCATCTGGGACTGGAACGCCAATACCGGCTACGTCTATCGCAATTCAGGCTGGTACAGCATGCTCGGCTACGCCAGCCATTCCATGGCCAACACCGTGCTGACCTGGGAGGGTGTCATCCACCCGGAAGACTACCCGCGGGTGATGGAGCATTTCGAGGCCTACATCGACCAGCGCGCCGAGCGCTATCTCGTCGAATACCGCTGCCTGTGCCAGGACGGTAGCTACCTTTGGGTCGAGGACCGTGGCTACATCATCGCCCGTAACGACGATGGCACCGTGGCCCGCATGCTCGGCGCCCACCGCAATATCGACGCCGGCAAGCGCCTGGTGGCCGAGCTTCAACTGAAGAACCAGTCGCTGGAAACCCTGGTGGCCGAACACACCCGCGAGTTGTCGTGGGTCAATCAGCAGTTGCAGTGCCAGCTCGACGAGAACCGCGAGCTGGCCGAGCGCGATGCGCTGACTCGGGTCGCTAACCGCTACCGCCTGGAGCAGGCCTTGCAGCAGGCATGCGAGCGCGCCCAGCGTTTTCGTCAGCCGTTGGCCCTGATTGCCATGGATGTGGATGACTTCAAGCCGATCAATGATCGCTATGGCCATGTCCGAGGGGATGCAGCGTTGATCCAGGTGGTGGAAACGCTGCGTGGCTGCCTGCGTGAGCAGGACCTGCTGGCGCGTTGGGGCGGGGACGAGTTCGTCATGGTCCTGCCGCAGACCTCGCTAGCGGAGGCACTCGAAGTGGCGGCACAGCTGCGACGGGCGATGGCGAAGGTCGAGCCTGTGGAGGAATACGCGCTGTCCCTCAGCTATGGGGTGGTCGTGCGACAGGATGGGGAGTCCCAGCATGAGCTGCTGGCGCGCGCGGACGAGGCGTTGTACCGGGCCAAGGGGGCCGGCAAGGACGCCATCAGCGAGTGACTCGACTGGCGCTTTGTGGGGGCTGGTCGGCGATGAGGCCGGGACAGGCAATAGAGGGCAAAAAAAGACCCGCGATGCCGGACAGGCACTGCGGGCCAAAATCGGCCACAGCCGCTTCAGTGTCAGATATGCAAAGCGTGTCCCAGCGCGCGCAGTGCCGCTTCCTGTACCGCCTCGCCCAGGGTCGGATGGGCGTGGATGGTGCCGGCCACATCTTCCAGCCGGGCACCCATTTCCAGTGACTGGGCAAAGGCCGTGGACAGTTCCGAAACCGCCACCCCCACCGCCTGCCAGCCCACGATCAAGTGGTTGTCCCGCCGCGCCACCACCCGCACGAAGCCGCTTTTCGACTCCAGGCTCATGGCCCTGCCATTGGCGGCGAACGGGAACTGCGCAACGATGCAGTCCAGGCCTTGCTGGCTGGCCTGCTCCGGCGTCTGGCCAACCACCACCACCTCGGGGTCGGTAAAGCACACCGCCGCAATGGCGGTCGGCTCGAAGCGCCGCGTCTTGCCGGCAATGATTTCAGCGACCATCTCGCCTTGTGCCATGGCCCGGTGGGCCAGCATCGGCTCGCCGGCGACGTCGCCGATCGCCCAGACGTTGCGCATGCTGGTCTGGCAGCGCGGGTCGATGGCGATGGCGGCGCCGTTCATTTTCAAATCCAGGCATTCCAGGTTGAAGCCCTGGGTACGCGGCCGGCGACCCACGGCCACCAGTACCTGGTCGGCTTGCAGACTCAACTGTGCACCCTGGCCATCGCGGGCCAGCAGGCAACCGTCGGCATAACCTTCGACGCTGTGCCCCAGGTGCAGGGCGATGCCCAGCTTCTTCAACGACTCGGCCACCGGCGCGGTGAGCTCGCTGTCATAGGTGGGCAGGATGCGCTCGCGCGCTTCCACCACGCTGACCTGGGCGCCCAGCTTGCGGTAGGCGATGCCCAGCTCCAGGCCGATGTAGCCGCCGCCCACCACCACCAGGTGCTTGGGCAGGGCCTTGGGCGCCAGGGCCTCGGTGGACGAGATGATCGGCCCGCCCAACGGCAGCATCGGCAACGTCACGCTGTTCGAGCCGGTGGCCAGCAACAGGTGCTCGCAGCGGATGCGTTGGCCGTCGACCTCGACCTGCTTGCCGTCGAGGATCTTCGCCAAGCCGTGGATGACCTTGACCCCATGTTTTTTCAACAGCGCCGCCACACCCGTGGTCAGGCGGTCGACGATGCCGTCCTTCCAGGCCACGCTGCGGCCGATGTCCAGGCGCGGCGAAGAGACGCTGATGCCCAGCTCGGACTCGCCGCTGTAGCGCGCTGTCTGGTGGAACTGTTCGGCCACATGGATCAGTGCCTTGGACGGAATGCAGCCGATGTTCAGGCAGGTGCCACCCAGGGCCTGGCCTTCGACCAGCACGGTGGGAATGCCCAGCTGCCCGGCGCGGATGGCGGCCACGTAGCCGCCAGGGCCGCCACCGATGATCAGCAGGGTGGTTTCGATAGTCTGGTCCATGCTCACTCCACGAACAGGCAGGCGGGTTGTTCGAGCAGGCCACGCACGGCCTGGATGAACAGCGCGGCATCCATGCCATCGACCACCCGGTGGTCGAACGAGCTGGACAGGTTCATCATCTTGCGAATCACGATCTGGCCATCGATCACCATCGGCCGCTCGACCATGCGGTTTACACCGATGATCGCCACTTCCGGGGTGTTGACCACCGGTGTGCTGACGATCCCACCGAGGGCGCCGAGGCTGGTGAGCGTGATGGTCGAACCGGACAGCTCTTCGCGGCTGGCCTTGTTGTTGCGCGCGGCCGTCGCCAGGCGGGAAATCTCGCTGGCGTTGCCCCACAGGCTGCCCGCTTCGGCATGGCGCAGCACCGGCACCATCAGGCCATTGTCACCCTGGGTGGCGATGCCCACGTGCACTGCGCCGTGGCGGGTGATGACCTGGGCTTCGTCGTCATAGGTGGCGTTGATCTGCGGGAAGTCGCGCAAGGCCACGACCAGTGCGCGGACCAGGAACGGCAGCAGGGTGAGCTTGCCACGGTTGTCGCCGTGCTTGCTGTTGAGCTGCTGGCGCAGGGCCTCCAGCGCGGTGACGTCGATTTCCTCGACATAGCTGAAGTGCGCCACGCGGCGTTTGGCATCCTGCATGCGCTGGGCGATCTTGCGGCGCAGGCCGATCACTGGCACCTGCTCGCTGTCCGTGCGTTTGGCGTATCCGCCAGGCGCTTGACCGGCAGTGCTCTGCGGCTTGCTCATGAAGGCATCGAGGTCTTCGTGCTGGATGCGCCCGGCCGGGCCGCTGCCATGCACGTAGCGCAGCTCGATACCGGCATCCAGGGCGCGCTTGCGCACGGCGGGGGAGGCCAGTGGTTTTTCGTTGGCCTGGCGCGGCACGATGGGCGCTGCGCTGCAAGCCGCGGCTGGCTGGCTGGCCGCCGGTTGCGCTTCGACACGCGGCGCCGGTTGGGCGACGACGGCTGCGGCCTGCGGTTCCACCGGCTTGGCCTGCGGCACGTCCACATGGTTGCCGCTGCCTTCCACTTCGATGCGGATCAGCTCGCTGCCGACCGCCATCACTTCACCTGGCTGGCCACCCAGGGCCAGCACCTTGCCGCTGACCGGCGAAGGGATTTCCACCGTGGCCTTGTCGGTCATGACATCGGCC
>Ga0160431_100261_pt1 | contig 33993 bp, 29 predicted proteins | sample HID1971K_E0MG_FD_108212 | JGI IMG/M metagenome (GOLD analysis project Ga0160431, IMG submission 108212) | Enriched millipede-associated microbial communities from UW Madison campus, WI, USA - HID1971K_E0 MG | ecosystem: Host-associated > Arthropoda: Insects > Digestive system > Unclassified ...
GACCGACATCATCTGCTGCCCGGGCGGTGACTACTGCTCGCTGGCCAACGCCAAGTCGATCCCGATCGCCGAATCCATCCAGCGCCGTTTCGACGACCTGGACTACCTGTTCGACATCGGCGAGATCGACCTGAACATCTCCGGCTGCATGAACGCCTGCGGCCACCACCACGTCGGCCACATCGGCATCCTCGGCGTGGACAAGAAGGGCGAAGAGTTCTACCAGGTGTCGCTGGGCGGCAATGCCGCGCGTGACGCGAGCCTGGGCAAGATCCTCGGCCCGTCCTTCGCCCAGGATGACATGGCCGATGTGATCGAGAAGCTGATCGCGGTGTACGTCGAGCGACGTACCGAGGAAGAGCGTTTCATCGACACCTACCAGCGTATCGGCATCGACCCCTTCAAGGAACGCGTCTATGCAGCGAATCATTAAGCACAACCAGATCGTCGACGAAACCTGGCACCTGCTGCCCAAGGAAACCACCCTCGACGAGCTGACCAACTGCGACGACTACATCGTCCCGCTGCAGCTGTGGCGCGACCATGCCCACGTGCTCAAGGCCCGCGACGGCGGCCTGGGCGTGTGGCTGGACAGCGACGAGCAAGCCGAAGAAATCGGCGACGACGTCAAGCACTTCCAGGTCATCGCCCTGAACTTCCCGGCCTTCACCGACGGGCGCAACTACTCCAATGCGCGCCTGCTGCGTGACCGCTACCAGTTCAAGGGTGAACTGCGCGCCATCGGCGACGTGTTGCGTGACCAGCTGTTCTTCATGGCCCGCTGCGGTTTCGATGCGTTCGCCATCCGTGCCGACAAGGACCCGGAAGACGCGCTGCAGAGCCTGAAGGACTTCTCGGTGACCTACCAGTCCGCCACTGACGAACCGTTGCCGCTGTTCCGCCGCCGCTGATCGTCCCTGCCGTACCGACCAGCCCGCCTTTGGCGGGCTGGTTCATTTCTGCCGCCTGGATTATTCGATCTGCCAGCCCTGGCGCTGTACCGCTTCGCGGCTCAGCTCGATGAGCAAACCCTGCTCTGCTGCTTCGCGTTCGGTCACGACCTGCTCCACCTGCTGCAGGTATTGCTGATCTGCCATCGTTGCCCCCTGCTCGATCAATGCCTCCAACCGCTCGTGAAAGGGTGCGCTCATCCGTTCGAAGCGATCTGCCTGCTGCTCGTGCAGATGCTCCACCCAGAACTCACGGTCGGCCAATGCTTCGGCCAACGCTTGTGTGGTTTCCTCCTGCAACACTTCAGCGCGGGCAGCCCCTAGGTCCGCCGCGGTTACCCCACTGAAGGTCTGGAAGGCCAGCGTCCCTGGCTGCGCAGGCAAGTCCAGGCTGTCCGCCAGCCTGACGCGATAGGTCAGGTAGACCTCTATGGGGTCGTTCGATGCCAGTTCGGCCACGTGTCGGGCAGCGATGGCGTTTACCCGATCCAGTCGGTAAAGCGAGCGCCCCAGGCTCACCAACGCCCGCTCGCTCTCAAGCCCCAGGGTCTGCGCATTGGCCTTGGCGACCAACGCACCGACCTCCAGTTCACTGAGCGTCAACAGCAACTCGTCACTGCAAGAACGCGGCCCGCTCACCTGTTCGAACAAACGGCTACGCACCTCGGCCTGCTGCTCGCAGGCGTCGATGATCTGCCACACCCGCGCCTGCATGTCGCGGGGCTGGTTGTGGTACTCACGGGTATCAAGCAGGTCCGTGAAGAACCGCATCAGGTCCCCCGACTGCGGATCACGTTGCAGACGCTGCCATTGCGCCAGCCGCTGTTCACGCTGTGCGGGGGTGAAGCCACGCAACCATTGCGCGTCAGGCGCGCCTCCCGCCGGGGCGTGTAGCCGGCGGGACGATCCCCCCGCATCAGCACTGGCACGCGCGCGCTGCAGACGCAACGCGCTATCCTCGGTGAGCGGGTTGTCGTGCAAATGCAGGCGCTGCAACAGCCGCGGCGAGTAGCCGAAAAGCTCGTCAGGCAACACACGAATCTGATTGTCGCGCATGTCCAGCGCCTGCAAGTGGGGATGCACCGACAACTCTGCCGGCAATACCTCCACCCCCGTGCGGCGCAGCGACAAGCGACGCATCTGCGCAAACGACGCCAGTGGCGGCAACATGCCGATGGGGTTGTCATTCAGGTCCAGGCGCCGCAGGCCGCTCAGCTGCGCCAACCGTTGATTGTCCTCGGCCGTGAGCACGATGCGGTTGTTGCCCAGGCGCAGGTTCCTGAGCCCACCCAGCTGTTCGACCCCTACAGGTAGGCGGGTCAGGCGATTGCCTCTCAAGTCCAGGTTGCGCAGCCCGGAGAAACGCGCGAACAAGGAGGCATCGAGTGCATCCAGCTGCATGTCGCGCAGGGTCAGGTGAGTGATATGACTGAAGTCCACATCCGCAGGTAATGCCGGCAACTCGCCTACCCGGTCGCCTTCGATGGTCAAGTGGAAGTCACCTTGCACCATGCCCGGATACATGCGCCGCCAACTGCACAAAATGCGCCTGGCCACCCAGGCACGGCGCAAGCGCCGGATCAACCCCTGGCCTGGCTCGTTGCGCCAGGTGTGCAAGGCCTGCTGCAGGCTTGCCCGGGCCTGACGCAACTGGCTGAAGTGTTGCCACGGATCCAGCTGACGCTGCGTCAGCGCCTGCACGTAACCCTCCAGCTGGGCATCATCCAATAGCGGAAACAGCTGCCCAAACCCCTGCAGCAAAGCCTGCCGGCCTCCCTGGCCGCGACCGCTGAGCGGATAACCCAGGCGCCCGTCCATCAAACGCTGTGGGGGGCGCATGCCCTGGCCGACCGGCACCAGGCCAATCTGCTTCGCCACCGCCGCGCGGTCCACCGTCACGTCCTCGCCAATGGCCGCTTGTTGATACAAGGCGGCACAAGCACGGTCCAGCCGGCTGTCGCGTACCGCCCAGCGTGCCCGTTCAGCCAGGCTCAATGGCACTCGTTGCCCATTGAGCAGGCTGTCCAGCTCAGCGCTGTTGGCCTGCTCGACGATTTCCCGTGCGCAGCGCGGTGTGAGCCCTGCGAAGTCACGCATCAGCACCCGGTCTGCCGGTTGCGGATTGACCTGGCGGTTAATGAAGATTTCTTCGAAGGCATCGCCCTGCACGCGCGGATAGCGCTCACGCAATTGCTGACGCTCGATGACATCCAGCAGCCGCGCGGGGGGCGCGGCGTTTTCCAGATGCAGCCGACGCAGACAGTCGGTGTCGATGCCTGTGATGCGCAGCGCGCTCTGTGCCGCTTCCTCGGTGATTGCAGCCGTTCGACTGGAAAGGCGCCGTAGCAGATAGACAGGATCATTCCAGTATCGCGGCTGTTCCAATTCATGCGTCCAGCCACCGGCGCCGTTGTGCACCAACTGTGGCCTGTAGGCATCGGGGTGGTCCGGGTGGCGGATACGCCAGCCATCGCCTGTCGAATCCTGCTCGACCACGTAAACCCCTTCGTACAGGCGCCTGTGCTGTCGGCCACCCTGGTGGACGATCTGGGCTACATCCAGTGCCTGCTCGCCCTCCTCGAAGGCATATCCTGGCAAGTCAGGGTCACACAGACGTAACCGCCCATCTGCAAGCGACACCGGCAACAGCCTGTCGACCCTGGCGACCCGCTGCACCAGCTTGCCCATGCCGTGCGCAGCGGCAGATGTAACCCCAACCAGCGCGACCGTTTCAGCGACATTGAAGAGATGACCCAGCGCCGCCTGCCGGTCGCCCAGTTGCCAATCCTGGTAACCTTCATAGACATCGCCGGCAATCTGGATGGCGATGGCACCGAGCATCACTTCGCCAAGCCCTGGCACGAAGAACGCTGCCAACCCCAGCAGGTCGAGCCCCAACTCCGTGTAGGCCTGCAAACGCGCCAGACGATCCGCGCGGTCCTCGTCCCCCGTCGGCACCGCCAGTACCCGAGCGTCATCAAGCATCTTGTCGACCTGCCCCTGACGCAGGCTGGTGAACACATCACCTTCGATCTCGTAGTGCCGGCCATCGAGGTCCAGCGGCACATCGTCGCCGCCTTGCTCCAGGCGAGCCTTCAGCACGCGGTTGAAAGTGACCCGGTCGCGCTCGGCAACCAGGCGTTGGATGTAAAGGCGGTAGCCACCGCTTCGCAGGCGCAGGCCCAGGGTGAGGTAGAGCGTCTGCCAGTTGTCATGCCAGCTCACGGGGGCATAAGGATCGTCGGGCAGCCATGCGATCACGCCGCGTGCCTTGCCCGCCTGACGCAATTCGATGGCCAGCGCACCGATCAGCCGTTTGCCCAGCAAGCGCAGGCCATGGCAATGCCTGGTCACTGCACCCGGCTGGGTTGCCGGTTGCCCGTCAAGCAACTGCACGATGTGTTCGAACGTCGGCGGGTCAATGTCGTTTTTCGCCCTGGCAACGACAGCGGCCACCTCGAGGTTTACCCGCAGGGCCTGTTCCATGGCTGATGCGGCCGCGTCCGTCAGGTGTGATTTCAAATGTGCCTGATACTGCTTGCCAAGGTCCAGGCGGCGACAGACTTCGGCAAAGCGGGACGGGGCCATGGCCAGCGGCTGATCGCCCGCGTCGAGCAGGCATGAGCCACGCGCGAAGCCAGCCGATGTCGTCTCGCGCAGGTGGAAATTGTGTAGCGCTGCGGCGAGGAGAGGCTGTCGCTGTTCGATGATCGTATAGCTGGGCGGCAAGGATGCAGCGATCGGTGGGTTCGGCCGTTGGTACAGCACTTTCAGCTGGGCGCTCCGTGGGTTTATCTCGGGCAGCCCTGCGCTGGCCAGGGCTTGCTTGAGAAGTGGCTCGGCGAAGCTGTCCAAGGGCGTGACAGCACCGAGGGCGAGATTCAGCCGGGCCTGACTTTCTTGCTGGCGGCTTGCACAGGCACGCAACTGCACCAGCAATTGAGGGGATGCAGCGGTCAGCCAGTCGGGAAGCCGTCGGGCGATCAGGGTATCGATGGAGTCTTTTGCAAGGGTGGAATCGGTCATGGCAGGGGGCCCGTTCGGGAAGAGGAACGGCAGCTGACCTCAGAGGGCCCGATGACAGGCTGTATCTATGTAACGATGGCATAGCCGGCAAGATTATTCGTGCACACAGGTCAAATAACCTTGACTGAGGTGAGCCTTAATCAATGCGGGTGAAACGCGCACACTGCCTGTCACTCGAACATCGACCGGGCCACGGCCCGCTGAATTCAGGAGCAGCCACCAATGAGCATTCCATCCTTCGGCCTCGGCACCTTTCGCCTTACCGGCCAAGCCGTCATCGATTCGGTAAAGTCCGCCCTGGAGCTGGGCTACCGGGTCATCGACACCGCGCAGATCTACAAGAACGAGGCCGAAGTCGGCCAAGCCATCGCCGAAAGCGGCGTGGCGCGCAACGAACTGTTCATCACCACCAAGATCTGGGTCGACAACTATGCAGCCGACAAGCTCATCCCCAGCCTGCGCGAAAGCCTGACAAAGCTGCGCACCGATTACGTCGACCTGCTGCTGATCCACTGGCCAGCGCCTGGCAACGGCGTTGAACTGCGCGAATACATGACCGCGCTGGCCGAAGCGAAGAAGCTCGGACTGACGCGGCAGATCGGTGTTTCCAATTTCAACATCGAACTGACCCGGCAAGCGATCGAGGTGGTCGGCACAGGTGAAATCGCCACCAACCAGATCGAACTGAGCCCCTACCTGCAGAACAGCAAGCTGGCAGGTTTCCTCAAGGACCAGGGCATCACCGTCACCTCCTACATGACCCTGGCCTACGGCAAGGTGCTGAACGACCCAGCGCTGGCCGAAATCGCCGCCAAGCACAAGTCCACCGTCGCGCAGGTGGCGCTGGCCTGGGCGCTGCAGCTGGGTTACGCGGTCATTCCGTCGTCCACCAAACGCGAGAACCTGGCAAGCAACCTGCTCGCCCGCGACCTGAAGCTGGATGCCGATGACATGGCCCGCATCGCCTCGCTCGAACGCAATGGCCGCGAAGTCAGCCCTGACGGCCTGGCGCCGGAGTGGGACTGACCAGCGATGAGCACACTCTCTCCTAAACGGGTCCTGTTCGCCCTGGCCATCGGCGCCTTCGGCATCGGCACCACCGAGTTCACCCCAATGGGCCTGCTGCCGGTCATCGCCGAAGGCGTGGATGCCAGCATCCCCAGCGCGGGCATGCTGATCACCGCCTACGCCATCGGCGTGATGGTCGGCGCACCGATCATGACCTTGCTGTTCAGCCGCTTCGGCAAGCGTGCAGCGCTGATGTCGCTGATGGCCATCTTCACCCTGGGCAACCTGTTGTCGGCACTGTCGCCGGACTACTACACCCTGCTCGCCTCGCGCCTGGTCACCAGCCTCAACCACGGGGCCTTCTTCGGCCTCGGCGCGGTGGTCGCCGCCAGCGTCGTGCCCAAGGACAAGCAAGCCAGCGCCGTGGCAACCATGTTCATGGGCCTGACCATCGCCAATATCGGCGGCGTGCCGGCGGCCACTTGGATTGGCCAGCAGGTCGGCTGGCGCATGGCGTTCGCCGGTACCGCCGTGCTTGGCCTGCTGGCCATGGCCGCGCTGTGGTATGCCTTGCCCAAGGGTGAGCGCGGCAGCGTGCCCCACGTGCGCAAGGAACTGGCCGTGATCGCCCGCCCCAACGTCCTTCTGGCGATGGCCACCACCGTGCTCGGAGCCGGGGCGATGTTCACCCTGTACACCTATGTGGCGCCGGTGCTCGCCGAACTGACCGGCGCCTCGGACAGCTTCGTCACCCTCGGCCTGGTATTGATCGGGGTCGGTTTCACCCTGGGCAACAGCCTGGGTGGGCGCCTGGCGGACTGGTCGCTGGACGGCGCGGCGCGGATCTTCCTCGGCGCCCTGGCGCTGATCATGTTGCTGATGCCGCTGGTGCTCGGCAGCCACCTGGGCGCCGCCCTCGCCTTGCTGGTGTGGGGCATGTTCACCTTCGCCGTGGTACCACCGCTGCAGATGCGGGTGATGACCGCAGCCGCCGAGGCGCCGGGCCTGGCTTCGTCGATCAACGTCGGCGCATTCAACTTGGGCAATGCCGTGGGCGCGGCCTTGGGCGGCGCGGTGATCAGCCTGGACCTGGGCTACGCCGCGGTACCGATGGCAGGTGGCATGCTGGCCGCTGCCGGCTTGCTGCTGGTCAGGCTCGGCGGGCGCGGCAAGGTGCCTGAAAAGGCCCTGAGCGGCACGGCCTGATCGCCAGCGCATCGAGGCTGCGTTGCAGCCTCGGTGCCTTGTTCGTCGGCGAGACCGATCATTGCGCTTGCCGAAATGATGAAATGCCGCGAGTGCCCATTCTCGGCCCCGCTCCCCCGTACTACGCTCCTACTGCGAATTCATTCCGAGGAGCTCACGATGTCCCGCCCCCCATTGCCGCCGTTCACCCGCGAAAGCGCCATCGAAAAGGTCCGCCTGGCCGAAGACGGCTGGAACAGCCGCGACGCCGCCAAGGTGGCGCTTGCCTACACGCCCGATACCGTCTGGCGCAATCGCGTGGAGTTTCCCCGTGGCCGTGATCAGGTAGAGGCCTTTCTGGTGCGCAAGTGGAACCACGAACTGGAATATCGGCTGATCAAGGAGCTCTGGGCCTTCACCGGAAACCGCATCGCCGTGCGCTATGCGTATGAGTACCACGACGACAGTGGCCAGTGGTTCCGCGCCTAAGGCAACGAGAACTGGGAGTTTGCCGACGATGGCCTGATGCAGCATCGCCACTCGAGCATCAACGAACACCCGATCACGGAATCGCAGCGCAAATTCCGCTGGCCCCTGGGCCGGCGCCCGGACGATCACCCCGGGCTCAGTGACCTCGGACTCTGAGGCTGGTCAGCCGATGGGCAGCGTGACCTTGACCTCGAGCCCACCACCGAGGCGGTTTTCCAGGGTCATGCTGCCGCCCTGCTCGAGCACGATGGCGCGCGCTGCCGGCAAGCCGAGGCCAACGCCACCGGTGTCCTTGTTGCGCGAGCCTTCGATGCGAAAATACGGCTCGAACACACGCTCCTGCAGTGGCACGGCAATCCCCGGCCCACGGTCGAGCACACGGATCACCAGTTGTTCGGCATCGACCGTGAGCCTTACCGAAGGCTCGCAACCATACTTCGCCGCATTGTCGATCAGGTTGACCAAGACCCGCTTGATACCGATCGGCCGGCCGACATAGACACAGCGCTGTGGCCCGACGTAGCTGACATCCAGCCCGCCATCGCGGAAGTCGTCGACCGCCGTCTGCAACAGCTCGCCCAGGTCGAACGCGGTGGCCGGCTCCAGCCGCGCGTCATCGCGGAAGAACTGCAAGGCGGCATCGACCATGGCCTGCATCTCGTCCACGTCCTTGAACATCTTCGCCTGCAGTTCGGCGTCGTCGATGAACTCGCCGCGCAAGCGCATGCGCGTCAGCGGCGCGCGCAAGTCATGGGAGATGGCCGCCAGCATCTGCGTGCGGTCATCGATGAAATGCTTGAGCTGGGCCTGGGTGGCGTTGAACGCCAGGATGGCCTGGCGCAGGTCGTGGGGACCGACCACCGGGATCGGTGGCGCGTTGAAGTCCTTGCCGAAGCGTCGCGCACCTTCGGTGAAGCGCTCCAGCGGGTCGGCCAGGTAACGGGCGGCAAACCAGGCCACTGCAAGGCTGGAGAACATCATCAGGGCCAGGATGATCAGGTTGCGTGGCAGCTCATCCAGGCCCCAGCTGCGATCGTTGACGTGAAACAGCACCCACGACTGGTCCGAGAGCTGGACCAGCAGGGCATAGCCGCGTTGCGCCGCTGGCAAGTTGCCGGGCCCGAACACTTCGATCTGCACATCCGGGCGTTGCAACAAGGCGCTCAGAATCGCCGCGCCCTTGTGCGTGTCGCGCTGCACCTGCGCCGGCAAGCCGGTCTCGCCCCGCTGGCGCAGCCATTGCACACTGTACGAGCCATCGCCCGCAGCGCTGGCGATGTTGGCGCGCTGCGACACCTCGGCTGCATCGACCATGCGGGTAACGGTGGCGATCTTCTCGATGACGCCGCTTTCCAGCAACGGCGGCTGTGCCCAGACACCCAGCACCAGGCTGAACAGCCACTTGAGCAGCAACAGACTGAGCATGGCCGCCAGGGTGGTCAGCGCGATCCAGCGGGCGATGGTAATACGTGGCCGGGGCATGGCCTTGCGTGCCCGGGCAAGCCAGCTCATCGCTTGTTCACGGTGGCGGTGAACAGGTAGCCGACATTGCGCAGGGTGCGAATCAGTGGCTCGCTGTCGCTGTCGGTTTCCAGCTTGCGGCGCAGCCGGCTCACTTGCACATCGATGCTGCGATCGCAGGCGTCGTGCGCCTCGCCGCGCGCCAGGTCCAGCAACTGCTGGCGGCTGAGCACGCGCCGGGGGTGCTCGGCGAACACCAGCAGCAGTTCGAACTCACCATTGGACAAGGGAATTAAGACGTTCTCGGGCGAACGCAGTTCACGGCGCATCACATCCAGCTGCCAGCCCGAGAACTCGAGAAATGCCCGTGGGCTGGCGGGCGGGTTGCTGGCACTTTCGCTCGCCCGGCGCAACACCGCGCGCACCCTGGCCAGCAGCTCGCGGGCCGCGAATGGCTTGGTCAGGTAATCGTCCGCGCCCAGCTCCAGCCCGACCACCCGGTCGCTCAGCTCGCCCATGGCGGTCAACATGATCACGGCGACCTTGTATTCGGCGCGCAGGCGCTGGCACAGCACCAGGCCACTGTCGCCTGGCAGCATCACATCGAGAATGACCAGGTCCGGCACGCGCCGCTCGAGCGCCTGCCAAAGCCCTGCGCCATCACTGGCGACATCGACTTCATAACCTTGCTGGCGAAGGAATTTCTGTAACAGGTCAAGCACTTCGACATCATCGTCGACAATTAGCAAATGACTCACGCCGGGGCACCGCGAACGAAGTGAAATAAGGCGTACTGTAATGCCACCTTCCGCTGTTCGTCATATATTTCTGCGCTGCAACAAAGTGTCTTCGCCGAGATAATCCGGACATTCCCAGGCAATCAATCCTCTGCAGCATTGGCACCAGTTCTTGACTGGAATCTGCCCCATGCCCAAGTCTTCTTCAGCTTACAAAACGGTTCTCGCCCTGACCCTGGTCGCCGCCAGCGGCTGCAGCAATCGCCCGCCTGCCAGTACCTGCGGGCACGCGGCCTATCAGGTCAGCGACCCGGCCGAGCCAGCCAACCGCGCCGTGTTCGCCTTCAACCGAAGTGTCGACGACTACGCGCTGGCCCCGGTCGCCCGTGGCTACAAGCACTTGCCGGACTTCACCCGCCAGGGCGTGCACAACTTCACGACCAACTTCGGCGAGCCGAAGGTCTTTGTCAACGATGTGCTGCAAGGCAATGGCGAGCGGGCGATGACCAGCCTGTCGCGCTTCATGTTCAACACCACCCTGGGTGTGGCGGGCCTGTTCGACGTGTCCAGCAAGATGGGCCTGCCTTACCACACCTCGGACTTTGGCCAGACTTTCGCGGTATGGGACATGGCCGATGGCCCGATCGTCGAAATGCCGCTGCTGGGCTCGCACAACCTGCGTGATGCCACCGGCGCCGTGCTGGGCCTGGCGCTCAACCCATTTGGCGACAGCAGCGACACGGTCGCCACGATGACCACCGTGGCGACAGCCGGCGGCATGGTCGACGGTCGCGCGGCAGCGTTGCCGGTGACCGACATGCTGAGCCTGCAACCCGATTACTACAGCGCCTTGCGTGACTACACGGCCCAGCAGCGTGCTGACCGGGTAGCCGAGGCCGAGATCGGCGCGCCGGGCAAACGCCCGTCGAGCTGCCAGGAGACGACTCGCAATGAATGATGTCGTCCAGTCCCCGGTGCTGTTGTTCCGCCGCCTGGAAAGCGACCCGCAGCAGGCGCTGCTGCACGAGCTCGAGGCGCGGGTGTCCGACGATGGCCGGGACCTGATCGTGAGCCGCTATCGCGAGCGGTACGGCAACGGCAATGCCATCCAGCGCCAGGAAGTGCATCGCCGCGTGCCGATTGCCACGCTGTTGAAGTGGATGGCCAGGGAAGGACTGACGCTCTAGCCATCCATTAGCGAGGGTTCAGAGCGCCATCTTGCTGACGGCGGCAACGAGCAGCGGCCCGGTCTGCTCGTCGGTCATCGCCGGATAGACGTGCATCTGCATCAGGTCGCTCCAGTCCATCGTCCATTGCAATACCGGGTTGAGGTCATCGCTTTCGACCACGGCGAACCCCAGCAGCTGCCCCACGGCATGCCAGCGGCCCAGCACCTTCAGGTTGGCGGGCGCCACCCCGCCGGTCTTGGCGAAGCGAGCCATGGCGGCATTGCGGTTTTCCGGGGCGATGGTCCAGTGAATGATGAACAGCATGTGGCACCTCCCAGTTGCTCGGCACCTCTGCGATACGCCCGCCCTGGGGCACCGCGGCCATGAGCGAGTGAATACGCCAAGATTAGGCATAGCAGCGACCAGGGCCTTTTGCACGGTTGCCCGTCAAGGCGGCGTGCGAAAGCGCCAGTTCCATATCTTCCCGATGTCTGTCATTCAAATTACGCCGCCGCCTGGTCAGCTCATCAAGATCACTGTCGCCCTCTGTGCCTTATCAGGAAATCGGCATTTCTCACACTTTTAAAATGGCCTATCAAAAATGTCAGTAGACCGCCTGACAGACTTGGGCAACTATTTGGACAACACGCGCACCTTTGGCACACAAGTGAATCTGGAGCCAAGACATGGACGAAACGACCGTACTCGACAGTGCAACTACCAAACTTGACCAGCTATACGCTGCCATCATTGAACATGCGACCGGTTTCGGCGTTACCCTATTGTCGGCCATTGTGTTCTGGATGGTTGGTCGTTGGCTGATCGGCTTTTTCGTCGGCCTGATCCAGCGCTCGCTGACACGGCAAAAGTTCGATCCCACTGTGCTTCGGTACCTGGGTTCGTTCATCACAGTGACGCTGAACATCGTACTGGTCGTTGCCATACTCGGCTATTGCGGCATCGAGACCACTACGTTCGCGGCATTACTGGCGGCGGTAGGCCTTGCTATCGGCATGGCGTGGTCCGGACTGTTGGCCAACCTGGCGGCCGGCGCGTTCATCATTGTTCTGCGCCCCTTCAAGGTGGGTGATTTCGTCAATGCCGGCGGGATAACCGGGACAGTAGTCGAGATAGGTCTATTTGTGACTTCGATCAACACAGAGGAGAATGTCTTGAGTCTCGTGGGCAACAACAAGATTTTCTCCGACACCATTCAAAATTACTCCAGCAATCTGTTCCGACGTCTGGAGTTCAAAACCACTTTTCCGGATTGCGTGAACAAGGACGCGCTGATCACCGAACTGAGTCAGCAAATAGCCCGCATTCCTCAAGCCCTGTCAGAACCCCATGCCGAAGTTCGCATGGGTAACAGTGTGGGTGACAAAATTGACGTTACTATTCATGTCTACTGTCACAACGAGCACCTCAATGCCGTTCACGAAACTGTCAACTCGCTGATACAAGCGCAGCAACACATGGCAGGTGCGTGACGTTTCGGACATGCGTGGACAGAAAACGCACGCGCCGGACACATCGCGCGCGCTTTTGCGCCAGTCTGCACTCTGTAACATTCCGTTTCATCTTGCCCATGGAGAGTGGCCAGCCCAAGCCACCCTCTCGAGGCATTTTCCGTGTTGCAACGTCTGTTCTACTCCCTGTCCCTGCTCACCCTCGCAATTACACCGCCGCTCGAATGGGCAGCTGGTGCCGGGTGTCGAACTGGGCTACGACCACGCCCTGGGCGACCATCAGGTCGACAGTGAAGGCCACCTGCTGGGGTTGGATGTCGAACAACGGGCGGCGTTCGACAACCGTGATCAGTTCAGCGCTGGCGCGAACCTGATGGCCAACCTGGGCGCACTGAGTGTCGGCGCCGAAGTGGCAGCCCTGGGTGGCGGTGACAGCCATGGCGTGAGTGGCAGCCTGAAGGCCAGCTACGCCTTCTGAGGGTCAACGCAGGCTCCGCCGCACAGCGGCGGGGCTTACCCCGAACGCCTCCTGGAAGTACAGGGAAAAGCGCCCGGCATTGCTGAAGCCGTGGCGCAGCGCGACCTGCGCCACCGAACCCGACGCCCCGCTGGCCAGCGCCTGGTGCGCCTGCTCCAGGCGGACCTGACGCTGATAGCCGACGATCGAGGTACCGGCAAAGCGGCGAAACCCCTCCTGCAGCGCCCGCAAGCTGACATTGGCCAGCCCTGCCAGCTCGCTGCCACTGACCAGACTGGCGGGATGCTCACGGATATACGCCATGGCCAGCTTCACGTGACGCGGTGTGAGCGATGGCGCAGGGCTGTGCAAGGCTTCGCTGTAGTTGTGCGGCCAGGCCTCCAGCAACGCGTCGACCAGCATTTCCTGCAACCGCAGCGGCATCAGCACGCCGCTATTGATCAGCTGGTCGAACTCGGTCCCGGTGGCCAGTTCGAGCAATGCCCGGATGCCCTGGAAAGCCGCCTTGTCGAGGTCCACCACCGGCGCAAAGCAAATCGGCGAGGTCAATGGCCGCGCCAGCAGCACCGATAACCGCTCGGCGAACAACCCCCGGCGAATCGACATGCCGCACTGGGCGTGGTCCTCGGCAAAGTGCACCGAACGAATGTCGCGCTTGTCGACCGCGAGCCCCACCCGAGCGCCGCCAATCGTCTCGCCCCGGTGATCGAACACGATCTTGCCCGCAGTGGGCAGGACGAAGGTGATTTCATCCTGCGCAGTGGGAAGGACCAGTGTGAAATCGCCCTGGTACTGCATGCGCCGCACGCTCATGCCCTCGAAACGGCCATAGACACCCCCGATGACGATGCCCTCCGCCAGGCGCGGCATGTCGGCGTAGAGGTTGCCGTGGAGCTGGGCGAACAGCGCAGCGAAATCGTCGCTGCGCATGTTGGCGCAGCGGAGCATGAACTGCTTGCGGATTGTGCCGGGGGACACCGTGGCGAACACCTTGGGCTGGGACGGGACAGGCACGCTAGCAGGTGTGCATGACAGGGGTGTGACGAATTGGGCTAATACACGCTACGCCCTACACTTCAGTTCGGGCTCGGAGGCCTTCGTGCAGCAAGGTCTGAGGCAATACGAAGCCTTTGAAGAGCGTCTGCGTAAACGGATTGTTTGCCTTCTCCGTACTGATGCGATAGCGCATCCCGCCTTCTGGCACGGAGAACATGATGTCCACGCTGGTACTGGTTGCACCGTTCAGACGCGCCTGACTCAGCAGACGGTAGAGCGACCAGGGCCCGCGATAGACCAATCCATGACTGCTGCCGCCTGCGTTGATCAGGGTGACTCGGCTTTCGTTGCTGGACGCCAGGGTATTTGGCCAAATGAGCCCAGTACTGGTAGTGGGCCCATGGTTGTATGTGATCAACTGCCCTTCGACACTCAGCGAGCTGCTGCGTTGGCTGGGCGCCAGGCCCAAAGGTTCGACATAGAACTGCACGCCAAGCAGACCGCGGCTGTTGAAGAAGGCATCGCGGATGCGATCGGCCGATTCAAGTTGCGAAAGAACATCGGCACGTACCAGGTAGCCACCCAGGCGCTCGACGTAAAGCGCTTCGAGATTTTCTTCGACGAACAGGTTCAAGTACTGATTGCGAAATTGTTGCAGCTTGCCTTGAGGGCCGAAGAACACGGTGAAGTCCTCGAGTGAAGCTTCTTCCCGACTGGCAGGATTAAACGGATAGCGGTTTGCCAACCGTTCACGGTAGAACCGATGGACGTCGGCGTCCCAGCGCCGTTCCAGTTCACGCAGAGCCTCCACCAGAATGACCCGCGAGGACTCATTGGCCAGTTTCGCCACCTGATGGTTAATCGGCTCAGGTAAATTGATGGCAATGCGTTGAAGGTTGGCAATGGGATCAGGGCCCTTCAACGAGAACCGCTCCAGCACGATGGCCAGAGCAGCCCTGCCACGGTCGGGACTGTCGTGAACAATTCGTACCGTGTCCTGCACGCTGCCGATAGCGATCATTGTTTCATCCAGAAACGTGCCCCGCTGCCCTTTGCCGTCCAGGAGCTGGGTCATGGGTGCGAAGGCTCGAGCGATTTCCATGACCGGTGCTGCCGACTCCGTGTCAGGGGTGTTGTAGGCGTTCTTGTCGACCTGGGCTGCCACCTTGTCGATATGCGTTTCTGTACTGCCCTTGATCGAGGCCGGTCTGACGCCGAACTCACTGTTGTCGCGTACTGTCTCCACCAGTCGCCGCAGGGGGGCTGCGGGGCTGACGATGCTACCCAGAACGCTGATCGCTTGGGAGATATCCTGGAAATCGCGCACCTCCAGTTGATTTAGATTGCGCTGCCAGCTGTCTACATAGTCACGACTGTAAATTGCTCGGATACGTTCTGCCAGGGCGGCCTTGTCAGCATACGAATAATCGATTCCGTTACGCTCGCCGAGCGCCCACTGGTCGATCATTGCCAACTCCGTCAAGTCCTTGGCATGGGGGGCGAAGAAGTCCTGATAGCCCTTGGCGGTCAACAACGCATCAATACGACCGTTGGCTGACGACTCGGCGCCTTCGTCGTTGCTGGCAAGCTGAGGCTCGTAGACGATGTCGAAGGCAGGACCGATTTCGTTGCGCAGGTCCAGTGGAGAGCGCAGGGACATGCCTGCCTCTCGGCGCATGGTCATGTATACGCGTTGCGGCAGCGGAATCTGACGCAATTCGCTCTGCGCTGTTTCCACCCGTGACTGGTACTGGGGCAAGCGGGTATCGGCGTATTTCATGGCGTAGTCAAGATGCCTCGTCAGCGCACGCCGAACACGGTCTTCCCCGGGGAATGCATCTTGCCAGTGCGCAGCCATCCAGCTTTCCACGATCGGCGGGCGGCGATTCTCACGATCTTCCATCATCCGGTACACGCGCAGGGCGGCCAGTTGGGCGTCGCCATCGGTGTCAGTACCATCGAGCTCCGCCATCACCCCGCTGGCCAAGGCCGGCAGAAAGCGTTGCGACAACAGCGCCAGGTAAGCCTCATCGACCTTGGGGCCAATTGCACGCCCTTGATACAACCCCATGTCGGCCAGCACAGGCCAGGCATCGCGGTAGTCGCCATAGACAGCTACCGCGCCACCGATCTGGTTCAGCGGTTCCAGCAGATTGCGCCCGGTCGTATCCAGCTGGCCATCAATGGCATGGGCGCTGAAATCGCGGCTTCGCTCGAGGACATTGAGTGTTTTGTCAAGGTTGACGCTGTAGTAATGATGCCAGCCTCCGATGATCACCATGCTCACCAGCGAGGCAGCAGCGAAACGAAGGGCCAGCGCATGCTTTTTCTGTGCGAGGACCCGAGGATTATCACCGGCGAGGCCCGACTCGGGATAGATGATGCGCTGGAACAGGTTCTGGGCAAAATAAACCAGCGCTCGTCCGCTGGGCTGCAGGTGATTGACCGGCTCACGAAGATCGTAGGACTGAGCCGCCGAGGCGATGAAAGTGTTGTTGAGCACCCCCTGCTGATAGACCGAGGAAAAGAATGCGCCGCGGGGCAAGGCCGGCGTCGCGAAGCGATCGCTGCCCATCACATCCTCCAGAAAGCCCAACAGCACCGGTCTGAGCCCCGACAGTTGCCTCACCAAAGAGTAGAGGGATTCACGCTGCACGGTTTCGCTGGCATCCGCCATGGCATCGAAAACCTTGTCGTTCAGCCGTTCGAGAAAGGCGTCATAGTGCACGCCCAACTCCTCCAGCCAAGCGTCGTAATCGTGCAGGGAATCCAGCGTGAAGGTGAAACCGAAGACGTCCTCTCGTACTGATTTGGGCAGACGCGCGAACAAGGCGTCAAACCCCTCGAGCAGGTCGAACATGCTCAACACGACATACAAGGGCGGGCGCGTCCCCAGCTCCCGGTTGAGCTCAATCAACCGCGCACGCAGAACCACTGCCAATGCCTTGCGGTCGCTTGGTTTCTGGTTCAAGAGCGTAACCAGACTGACCATCAGCACGACGCCATTGAGCGGTCGGCGACTTCGATTTCGCCCCAGCCAGCTCACAAAGCTGTCCCAAAGACGCGCATGAAGGTCCTCGGGCAGGTTTGCCGTGAGTCGCCGCGTGGGGACACCCTGGGCGGCAGCCGCTTCACCCTGCCCGTCTACCTCGATCCGAGCCTGGCTGACAAGTTCTCCCGGTGGGTCGATCAAGACCGCTTGCTCGCCCATCCACCAATCGATGGTGTAGATCTGATCGGGATCCTTCTGCAGACGTCGGCTACCCGCTTTCACCTCCCCGGTCAACGAGAAACGCTGGTTGGAGCGATTGACGAAGCTGGTCTTGCCCGAGTTCTCCTGCCCCAGCACCAGGTACCAGGGCATCTGGTACAGAGCGTTACGCCCTGTGAGATTGGACCGCAGCAGTGCCAAACTTCGGTCCAGCCCCCGCTCCTGAGCTTCCACATAGCGCCGACAGGGATCAACCCGCAGTGCCTCATCATGCTGCCGCTCGGCTTCGAACAACCGGGTGCGTTGTCGAAGACGCAGCGCCCAGGTAAGCAGTGGAATGAACAACAGCACAACCGTTGCAAGGGCCCGGGCGACCACACTGGCGAACGGATGTCGCTCGCTCACTGCCAATTGGGGCCCGAGCCACCAGATGGCAGCCACGGCCAAGCCCAAGAGCGTCACCAGCACCAAAGGCATTCCCGCTTTGAACTGGCGCGGCAGCGGGCGTCCGTATCGTTGGAGGTAGGACCAGATTTTCCACATGGCTATGCTCCCTGTTCAATTCTTGGATTCGACGCCAACCGACGCATGCCGCGCCAGGAGGTTGAAGAGCTCAGGCTCCCAGGCGCGTGCCGTGGCGCCTTCCATGACGCTGTGTGCTCGGGCATACAAGCCTTCGGCCAGCCATTCCAGTCCCCGGGATGCCAGAAGCTCGGCGGCAATGGCCATGACATGACAGCCATGGCGCACATCGTTCTTGCGCTGCTTGAGTGACTCCAGGGACCGGAGCATCACTTCCACGCCACCGGAGGCGAGCAGCGTGCGCAGCTCGTCGGCCACAGCCGAGTACTCCAGGCCAGATGCCACATATGCGTTTTCCGCCCCCTGCTCGGAACCGCTCAACCAGGCTTGGGTATCCCCATCGACGAAGGGCCGGCCATCCGCGAATTCCAGTTTGGCCAAGGCTGGTAGACGGGTGACGAATCGCTCGGCGGCCAGGCGAATGGCTTCGGCCACCTTTGGCATCTCCAACTGACCTGCGATCCGCGCCGAGAGGAAGCTTCCACGCAGCCAGTACGGCGATGCTGCCACGCTACGCTCCACTTTCTGCAAAAGTGCCGGGTCGATGTTGCCGGCGCTCAGCACCTCGCCATAGCGGTCCGCAATATCTTTTGGCACCGCCATCAACTCGGTACGGTTGGCCTTGCGGGTCGATGGCGCCTGCGTCAGGTGCGCCCACAGCGCAAAACGCCGCAGCAAGTAGCCTGTCGGGTCATAGGCATCTTGCCTGGTGATGATTTCCGCAGCCGACAACAGCGAGCGACGGTTTTCTCGTTCGTTGCCCGGATGGGCCTGGAGGGGCACGAAAAAGGCATCCGTCACAACCTCGCGCTTGGCAGTCAGGTCAACGACCTGCTCGACCAATTCCGGCGCACGTTTGGATTCGGCATGCTGCCTCAATTTCGCTTCCAGCCGACTCAGTTCCGCCACATCGAGCTTGGTCAGTTCTGCGCAGGCATGGAGGGTGTCGAGCGCCTGTTGGCCGGCCTGATGGTAGTCTTCGGCATAGCCATCCAGCGACTGCAAGCCAGCACCCAGTCGCTCCAGGCATTGGGAGACCAGGCGGCGCTTGTTCAGGTAACCCGCGGCCCCTGGCTTGGGGTATCCGGACTCCCAATAGCGCTTCACCATGCCGGCCAGCACAGCGGCGGCGTCAGCCCAGCCATGCCAGTTGCACAAGCGCAATCGCGCCATTATCAGGTGGCCAGCGATGCGAAAATGCTTGCATTGATGGCTCAAGAAGCGTTGGGCACCTTCGTCGACAAAGGCCCAATCGATACTCCGCTCCTGCAAACCACCAAGCTTGATCATTTCGTCATCGATGCTATTGAACAGCTCATCCTCGGGGTCGAAGGCGCCCGCCGGGTGTCGATCATCCAGCGGGGCCATCAGGGCCTTGAGGTCGAGTGGGGGAAATTGCTTCACCAGCGACATGCCTCCCGCTGCTGCACAATCTGATGGGCCATCACGCTGACGTCGAAGCGCACGCCGTCGAAAGGGCCATGGTCGCTCTCGATTTCCAGCACCTGGCCTGGATGTGTCAGATGGCGCAACTGCTCGATGGCAACCAGCCCACGGCCAGCGTCGATCACAGTGCCGTCGTCGAGTACCTGCCAAGGCCGGGCGTCGGTAATTGGCCGGCCATCCAGCAGCAATCTGATGCTCACGCGATTTACCGGCAAGGGCTTCGGTGTCAGCAACTGCAGCCGGGAAATGTTCGACAGGCAGCTGATCGCCAGGTACGGACGCGGCAAGGCGCCGCCCAGAGCCGGCGCGGAAATCACGACTTTTTCCTGCCCCGGCAGAACATCTGCGGCTCGGTTGACGAGCGATGCCGTCTGGTCGCTGCGCCGATCAGCTTCATTGGCACGGACCAGCACGACAATCTCAGGCGTCCTGTCGTCAGGCGCGACAGCCGCCGGTGCAGCGACAGAGGGCACTTGAAATGGAAACGGTGGCGTTCCGGCCATGGCGTCGAAGCAAGCGAGCCGCTCGACGGAAGATACGATTTGGGTGCAGTCCTGACTGGCTGCGCTGGCTTGCTGGTATGCGTCGCAACCTGATAACCCCAAGGCAGACACCATTGCCAGACTTTGCAATTTCATACGCTGCAATCCTCTGCGTCCAGACTTCTCTCACCACCCAGGCGCATCGTGTATGAGTAGGCCAGATTCATCGCCTTCACGACGCCCTCCTGCCCAACGACGCCGAGAACACGCCGTCGGCCCAAGCCACCACCACACAGGCTCCCTGCTTCCTCCACAGTGCTCCTGCAGAAGGGACTCACACGTTCTAACAGCGCCGCCAAATCAACCGTGATCATTTCATGAAGCCCATTTCAAAGAGATAGCGTTTCCCTGTTCCGAGCAGCTCTATTATTCGAGCAGCCAACACCGACACGCGGAAGGTCATGTTCTGCGCACACTTCTAAAGTTGAGCGCGTGCGGAAAATGACGCCAGAGAGAAACACTCTTGAATACCCATTGCACACGGGAAATGTCTCAAAGAAACAAAGAAAAATCCTAACGGCATCCTATCTAACGGAGCCAACTTACTTGACGCTGACTTTGGGAAATTTCCTATTCCTTTGACGTCTTGCCGCCATCTAGTCTCGAACCTAGTTGTCAGCGTGAGCATTCCACCGAGCAGCACGTTTTGGTTTTGCACCCGCGCCATGTCAACTGTGAACAACAAAATCATCTCGAACTTCCGAAGGAGTGGCTCATGGCAAACCAGCAGGGATCCGTTGCCCCAGGGGAGCGCATCAATATCACCTACGTTCCAGCGACCAATGGCCAACAAGAGGAAGTGGAACTTCCTTTACGCCTTCTGGTTACTGGTGACTTTCTGGGGCGTGAAGAAGAAGTGGCACTCGAAGATCGTATGCCGGTTCGCTTCGACAAGGACAACTTCAACGACGTGATGGCCGAACAGCATCTCGGCCTGAAGATGGACGTTTCCAATGTGCTTTCGGAAGGTACCGCCGACCTGCATGTCGACCTTGGATTCCGCTCTATCGACGACTTCAATCCAGATGCTGTCGCCCGCCAGATCCCCGAACTAAACAAACTGCTGGAACTTCGCGAAGCGCTGGTCGCCCTCAAGGGACCGCTGGGTAATGTTCCCGCGTTTCGCAAACAGTTGCAGGCAATTCTCAGCGACGAGAGCGTGCGCAGCGAACTGGCAAAGGAACTGGAAGCAGTGCTGGGCGAGCGCCAGCCCTGATGCCGCCGTCTGCGTGTACACGCCTGGCTGAGCCACTGGTCTCGAACACATCGTCAGATACAGGTATCGACACGGGCAGGACTGACGGCCACACGCACAGCCTCTTCACATTCAGGTTTCAAAGGACATGACCATGACGCAAGCGCAATCCACCGTTGTCGATAAGCCAAATGCCCAGCCGCAAGGAGGCCTGCTGGCCCAGATACTCGCGCAAACGCGCATCGAGCCCAGCCAGGAAGGCTACGCCGTCGCCGAGAGAGGTGTCGCCGCATTCATCGCCGAAGTATTGAAGTCGCCCGATCGCGAGCAACCGGTCAACAAACAGCTGGTCGATCAGATGCTGGCTCGGATTGATCACACGCTGAGCAAGCAATTGGACGTTGTACTGCACAGACCGGAACTGCAAGGACTCGAAAGCAGCTGGCGCGCCCTGAAGCTCCTCATCGATCGCACCGATTTTCGCGAAAACATCGTGATAGACATGCTGCATGTCACCAAGTCGGAATTGCTCGACGACTTCGACAGCGCCAGCGACGTCACCCGCAGCGGCCTGTACAAGCATGTCTACACCTCGGGCTTCGGCCAGTTCGGCGGGCAACCGGTCGGATGCATGGTCAGCAACTACACCTTTGGCCCTTCGGCCCCTGACATCAGGCTGCTTGGCTATGTCGCCTCGGTAGGCGCGATGGCGCATGCGCCGTTCCTCGGTGCCGCAGGCCCCGAAATGCTCAATCTGGACTCCTTTCAGGACATCTCGAACCTCAAGGAAGTCAAGGACATCTTCGATGGCCCGCGCTTCTCCAAATGGCGTGGCCTGCGAAACTCCGAAGATGCTCGCTACCTGGGTCTCACCATGCCGCGATTCCTGCTGCGTCAGCCGTACGACCCACTGGAAAACCCAACGCGTTATTTCGACTACCGCGAAACCATCGACGGCAATCACGACAACTACCTCTGGGGCAATACATCATTTGCGCTCGCAAGTCGCATCGTCGACAGCTTTGCCAAGTATCGCTGGTGCCCCAACATCATCGGCCCGCAGTCTGGCGGTACTGTTGACGATCTGCCAATCCACCTGTACGAATCACTCGGCCAGCTCCAAGCCAAGATTCCCACCGAGGTGCTGGTCTCCGACCGGCGCGAATTCGAACTGTCCAGCGAAGGCTTCATTCCGCTGACCATGCGCAAGGACAGCGATAACGCGGCCTTCTTCTCCGCCAACTCCGTACAGCGCCCCAAGCTGTTCCAGAAAACCCCCGAAGGCCTGGCGGCACAGACGAACTACATGCTCGGCACGCAGCTGCCCTACATGATGATCATCAACCGACTGGCCCACTATCTCAAGGTGCTGCAGCGCGAGCAGATCGGCAGCTGGAAGGAGCGTCAGGACCTCGAGCGCGAGCTCAATACCTGGATCCGTCAATACGTCGCCGACCAGGAAAGTCCTTCCTCCGATGTGCGCAGCCGGCGACCGCTGCGTGCAGCCAGGATCGAGGTGCAAGACGTCCAGGGCAATCCTGGGTGGTACCAGGTCTCGTTGTCGGTACGTCCGCACTTCAAGTACATGGGCGCCAACTTCGAGCTTTCGCTCGTCGGGCGACTCGACAAGGAGTGAGCCCCAACCCATGCCTCGATCTCCAGGACAGGGAAGTTTGTTCGACCGGCTTACTGCAGATCCAGCACAGCGGTGTTCCCGCACGCAGCAGTCTGCGGCAGGAGAGCGCATTCGAGCCATCAAGAACAACCTCGAGCAATTGCTCAACTCGCGTCGGGGAGGCTCGCAAAGCTGCCCCGCGCTGGGGCTGCCCGACATGAATGACGCCGCTGCGGGGCAGTTGGAACTGCGAAACCAGATCTGTCGGGAAATCCAGGAATTGGTGGCGTCCTTCGAGCCCCGGGTCCTGGTCACCGACGTCCGCCCGCTCGCTGCCGGTGAGCATCCGCAGGGATTGTGCTTCCGATTGCACTGCCGGGTTCCGCTCGAGGATGCCGCCGAGCAAGTGCAGATAGATCTGCTGGTGCACCAGCGACAACAACGGATTCAGGTGATGTGACCCATCGCCAAGGGGGCTAGATGCCACTGAAAAGCAAGTTTCGGGAAGAATTGGACTACCTTCGCCGGCTCGGGCGAGTGTTCGCGCGCAACAATCCACAGCTGGCAAGGTTCCTCGGCGATGAAGCGACCGACCCGGACGTCGAGCGGCTGCTCGAGGGCTTTGCCTTCCTGACCGCCAAGCTGCGCCTGAAAATCGAGGATGACTTCCCCGAACTGACGCATCCATTGCTGCAGTTGTTGTGGCCCAACTATCTGCGACCACTGCCCAGCAGCACGATCATCCAGTTTGCGCCAGCGGACCGCGCCATTACCGTGCGTCACCGCATCGCAAAAGGGAGCCGCATTCTGTCGCGCAAGGTCGAAGGGATGCGCTGCGAGTTTCGCACCTGTGCGGACGTCGATATCTACCCACTCACGATCCGTGAAGTCAGCGATGCGCACTCCTTGGAGAAGTCGACGGTGCATGTGGATCTCGCCTCGCTGAGCGACAATCCTCCCAGCACTTACGACTGCGACCGGCTGGACTTCTACCTGAGCGGTAGCGATTACAGCGCCATGACCTTGTACCTGTGGCTGTCGAAATACCTGGGCGACGTTCGCCTGGAGTGCGATGGCGTGGTCAAGCACATACCGGCCAACCACCTTGTATTCCCGGGTTTCGACTCCGAGCAAGCACTCCTTCCATACCCGCAGAATGCACTGGAAGGCTACCGAATCCTGCAAGAGTACTTCCTGTTCCCACGCAGATACTTCTTCTTCGGCATCCCCGGGTTGCAATCGCTCTGGCCGAATCACCGCATCGAACGCATACGACTGGAGTTCAATTTCAACCGTCCCTTGCCCAGCGACATGCGGGTGCATACCGGTGACCTGGCGCTGCACTGTGCACCTGCAATCAATCTCCTGAAACACGAAGCTGAGCCTGTGAGGTTGAACGGGAAGACCGTCGACTATCGCCTTCGGCCTTCAGGACAGAGGCCGGACGCCTACGAGATTTTCAGTATCGATCGCGTCGAAGGCTGGAAGAGCGGAACCTCGGGTCACCCGGGTACCTGGCTTCGCACCTATCAGTCTTTCGAGTCGCTTCGCCATCAAATCGACTTCGAGCTCGGCAACACCGTCCTCTACTACCGCACTCGGCTCGCACCCGCGATGGTGAACACTGGCGTAGACCATCGGGTGTCATTCGTACGCGGCGACGAGCAGCACTACATCGGGCGAGAGGAGACCGTCTCCTTTTCCCTGACATGCACAAACCGCGACTTGCCGCTGGCATTGGCGGTAGGCGACATCTGCGTCCCTACACCCGAGATCCCGAACTTCGTCTCCTGTCGCAACCTGATCGCGCCAACACCGTCGTATCGCCCTGTACTCGACGGGGACCTGCAATGGACATTGATATCCAATCTGTCGCCTACCTACCTGTCCCTGGCATCACCTGCCTCGCTGAAGGCAGTGATTCGTGCCTACGACTTCGCAGCCCATCATGACATCCAGCGCGCTCGCGCTACCCAGATGCGGCTGGACAGCCTGCTGGAGGTGACTTGCACCCCGGTCGATCGCATGTTCAAGGCGCTTCCTGTGCGTGGACTGCGAACCCTCGTCAAGCTCGATCAGGACGGATTCTCGTGCGAAGGCGACCTCTATCTGTTCGGCACGGTACTGAGTCACTTCCTGGCGGTTTTCAACAGCATCTCGTCATTTCACGCGCTGGAAGTTATCAACATCAAGAATCAGGAGCATTACAAATGGCCGTTACGCACCGGCACACAGCCTCTGACTTGAACGATCAACTGCTTGACGAGGCCCGCAGTCACGACTTCTTCAACCTGCTCGAGCGCCTGCACGGCTTGCATGGCGAAGACCTGGAATCCGGCGATGCCTATGCTGCAGAACGTCAGCTCATCCGCTTGAGCAACTACGCGGGCATGGGGTTTCCAGCCTCGGATGTATCGCTGGCGCGCCGTCTCGAGGAGGGCTTGCCACACCAGTATCTGGTTCAGGCAACGTTCTTCGGCATGCATGGTCCAGACTCTCCGCTGCCTTCGTACTATCTGGAATGTCTTGCCTTCGAGGCCGGTCAGGGTGACGGCGTTCGGCCGGCGTTCTTCGACTTCTTCAACCACCGTCTGTTGACCCTGCTGCATCAGGCCTGGCGCAAGTACCGCTACTACATCCGCTTTCGTGCCGGTGCCACCGACCAGATGTCCCAGTACCTCTTCGCGCTGGTGGGACTCAAGGATGAAGCTGTCCGAGGTATCACGCCCATCGCCTGGAGCCGGCTGCTCAGCTTTGCCGGTGCCGTCGTCCATCGCAGCCGTTCGCCCACCATGGTGTCAGGCCTGATAGCGCACTGCTTCGATTTGCCGACAGTGACCATCCGCGATTTCGAGCTCCGCTATACGGACATCGCCATGGAGGACCGCACACGCCTTGGACAGCGTAACGGCCAATTGAGCGAGAGCTTTCGTATCGGCACAAGCGTACGAACGCGTCACTGCAAATTCACCATCGTCATTTCCGACCTGTCGGAAAGTCGGCTTCGAGCGTTTCTACCTCAGGGGGAAAACTTTGCGCGGCTACGCATGTTGATCACCTTTCTGCTCCGCGACGGAACGCCTTGCGACCTCGAACTGGGACTGTGCGAAAACGAAGTCCCGCCCTTCAACCTCGGACAGACCACTGGCTCGCAATTGGGCTGGACCAGTTTCCTCGAGCAGCCTGAACTGCGCAGTCCGCCACGAGTTCGTCTAACGGTGTGCCCATGACTCCTTCCAACTTCGAACGGCTTCTGTCCCTGGTCGTAGAGAATCCGCAGGCGCTGCAGCATGGCAGCCAACCACGGCACAGCTTCGGTAGCGATGGCGGCACCATCGGGAGCCAGGGCGCGGACTGGGAACTTCACGACCTAAGCAGAAGCGTGCACCGCCAGCACTGCGAAATCCGCCATGAAGATGGCGGCTTCCTGGTGATCGACCGCTGTGGCGAGACGCTCGTCAACGACCAGATGCAGCCGCTTGGTCCCAATGCCAGCGCCAGACTGCGCCATGGGGACAAACTGCGTATAGGTCCATTCTGGATCGGCGTTCATCTGGACAACGATTTTCATTCTCTGCCCGACCCCGCCCGATCGCTCGCAGAGCACGACCTGGGGGAGTTCCTTCACGTTCCCACGCACTACGTCGATTCGACGCGGGACGACACTCCATACGACATCGAGGGTGAATGTCGACAACTGCCGGGATGGGCCGAATTCCAGTCATTGGCCGAACCATTGCCACCCAAGGGACTGCTCGACCCGCTAGAAGCGCTCGATGCGGTTCGCAACCTGACCCAGTCGACCGACAGCAACTCGCCAGCGATCGACCCGCATCACTACGGACATACCTTGCTGGCCGCTCAGGCGGATGCCAGTACCACCCCCTTCGAAGCCATCTATGGCTCGCCCATCCCTGACACAGGAGCTTGTCCCATGCTGGAACAGGAGATTCAAACCCCGGCGTCCCGAGAATGGCTACAGCGTCAGCTCTCAGACGGTGCAGATCCTGCCAGCCTGGTCGAACCCCTGCTGGAAGGTCTCGGCGCACCGCTCGGCAGCGTCGACGGGGCTGAAGTCCATGCTCTGTTACACGAAGCAGGCCGCACCCTCGGTGCGCTCATTCGCGGACTGTCTGCCCTGAACGTTCCCCTGCCGGGCGAACAGCAACGAATTTCCCTCGCTGGCCGCACGCTGCAGCCTATCGAAGACAATCCTTTGCGTCTCGGACAGAACTATCAGGAAACGGTTCGTGCGCTGTTTTCTGCACAGCGTAGCGCCGTCCACCTCTCACCCTCGGCGGCGGTAGAAGAATCGCTGGAACATATCCACCGGCAACAGGTTGCCGTGTACAAAGCCATCACTGCCGGGCTCGGCGCGCTGTTGCAGGCATTCTCGCCAGAACAGCTGCAGCAGCGCTTCCAGCGCTATCGCAACGGTCAGACAGGACAGCCGCCAGCAGACGACTGGGCCTGGCGCATGTACGAACACTACTATGGCGAGCTGACCTCGGGCCGCCAGCAAGGTTTCGACAAGTTGTTCTGGGAGGTCTTCGAACCAGCATTCGATCAAGCGTTGCGCGCGGAGGTGGGATGAAACCCGCCATCGTGCTCATGCTTGCCGTGCACCTGCTGGCCGGCTGCAGCACCGTGGGCAATGTCTTCAAGAAGACGGCGCAGATCATGATGGACCCGACTATCGCGGTCGGAAACCCGCAAGACCAGCCCACGCAAATTGCCCTGAGCCTGTACGCGAGCGCGGATGTGAACCCCAACCCGGTCAGCATCCCGGCAGTCGCGCCCCCCGAGGACAGCACGCCGATGGAGCGGGACACCGCAGAAACGGATGCACACGTCCATCTGGGCGTGGGGCAATACAACCGCGCAGCGAGCATTGCCCCAACGCCCAACGCGCGCAGGAGCGCTGTCACCGCCACACCGATTGTCTTTCGTGTCTTGCAGCTCAAGGACGACTCCATGCTGGAGAACGCGCCCCCTGAACTGCTGCAAGACAATCCCGAGAAGGCTTTGGGCAGCACGCTCGTGGCGATGGACGACTACGCGCTGGTTCCGGGGCAATTCAAGTTCATCGAGTTCGCGTCCATCGAGGAAAAGTCCCGCTACATCGCCGTGGTCGCCCAATTTCACGACCCCAGTGCCGAACGCTGGTACGACGTATTCCGCGTCGAGCCACGCGGGCGCAAGTACCCCCTGATGGTGATGCTGCAGACCACCCGTGTCGCCATCACCGACGAGCGTTTCCGGCCTGCGCAGGACGACCTCTGCCTGCCCCCTCCTGCGAGTACCTACCGATGACCACACGCAACCCCGTCGCCTGGAGCGAAGGTCTGTTCGTCAAGCCCCAGCATTTCCAGCAGACCACCCGGTATCTGGAGCACTACATCAACGCACGCCATGCCAGCCGGTACGGGTACGGCTTTTCCGAACTGGAGCTGAACCAGGAGTTTCTTGCCTTCGGCAAGATTGCCATCGTACGCGCACGAGGCATCATGCCCGACGGTTCGCTGTTCAACATTCCCAACGACCAACCGCCTCCTCAGCCCTTGACCCTCTCGGACGCGGGCCTGGCGAACCAGACGGTCTACCTCACCCTGCCACTGCGATCGGACGGCATTGCCCAAGTGCGCTGGCCAGACACCCATGGCAATACCCGGTATGTCCTGCATACGGAGGAACTACTCGACACGCACAGTCATCAAGGCAGCCACGCGCCAGTGGCCCTGGCCGTACCCAGCCTGCAACTGGCACTGCAACGCGATGACCGAAGCGCCTTTACCAGCCTGGCCTTGGGGCGCATCCTCGAGCGCAGGCCCGACGGCCATCTTCTGCTGGACACTGCGTTCTACATTACCGGGCTGTACCTCAGCGCCATCCGTCCGCTGGTGCAGTTCATCGAAGAAGTGTTCTCCCTCATGCAGGCGCGGGCCAAGAACATTGCACAACGCATCGGCTCCCCAAGCCAATCCGGTGTCGCTGACTTCAGCGACTTCAATCTGCTTCAGGCCCTCAATCGTTGGCAGCATCAGTTTCGGCACATGGCACAAGATCCGGACGTCAGTCCACTGGACGCCTACCTGGCTTGCGGCCAGGCCTGTGGGGAACTGGCCACCTGCATCGACCATTCAAGGCTTGCCCCGGAGTTTCCTGCCTATCAGCACGACAATCTCAAGAGCACCTTTCAGATGCTCGAGGATACCTTGCGCCGCCTGTTGGGTACCGTGCTGCAGCCGCGCGCGGTTTCCGTGCCGTTGGTCAAACAGGGGCACGGCATCCTCACTGCGCAGGTTACGGATAGCAGCTTAATGGACAGCGCCGACTTCATCCTCGCCGTCCGCGCCCGCATGCCACTGGACCAGATGCGGCAACTGTTCCTGCAGCAAACCAAGGTTGCTTCACAGCAATCGCTACTGGAGCTCATTCGCCTGCAACTTCCGGGCATACCTCTGAGCCCGCTGCCAGTGGCGCCGCGGCACCTGCCGTTCCATGCCGGCTTCACCTACTACCAACTCGACCGTACCTCCACCGCCTGGCAGAAGCTGATACCCCGGGGCACCAACAGCTTCGGCCTGCACATCAGCGGTGAATTCCCGGAGCTGCAGTTGCAGTTCTGGGCCATCCGGAGCCAATGACATGAGCACCACCATCAGTAGCGAAAACGGACTGCGCGACCGCCGCTTCAATGCTGTGGCTGAAGCATCTGCGGCCAACGAGCAGAACGGCCTTCCCTCCGACCCGCCGAGGGATGACTTCCTGCGAACCGCACCGACTGCAGGCATCCCCGACAAGACCAGCATCGTCTACGACACGGTATTGCGGACTGACGATGACGCCGACCTTCAGTTCCAGCTTCGTGGCCATAGCCTCAATCCCTTGATCGACGCCGCTCAACCTCTCTTTGGCCTCGTGATACGCCTGCGCCGCCTGGAGCGCTGCAACGACATACCCAAGCTCTATGCAAGCGTGCGCGACCAGATAACAGCACTGTCTGAAGAGATTCGTCAGCACGGCTACGACGCCGCTACGCAACTGGCCTACCGATATGCCCTGTGTGCGTTCATCGACGAGGCCGTCATGGCCACCGAGTGGGGCAGACAATCCGTGTGGCGCGAACGCTCGCTACTGAGCTACCACCACAACGAAACCTGGGGCGGGGAAAAGTTCTTCACCGTGCTCGCTCGGATGCAGATGGACCCGACCCGCTACAAGGATGTACTGGAGTTCAAGTACCTCTGCCTTTGTCTGGGCTTCATGGGCAAATACGGCCAGCAACACAACAGCAAGGACTCACTCAATACGCTCATCCTCAAGCTGCATCGCATGCTTCGCGCGCAACGTGGAGACCCGCCCGAGCACCTGACCGACACACCTGACAACGTCGCATCGCGCCATTACCGCCAGGCCCGGCAATGGCCGCTCTGGACCCCTTGGGTCGTCGCCACAATCGTGCTGGTTGCGACCTATCTCTATTTTTCCATCAGCCTCGACAGCAGTACCGAGCAGGTGTTGCTGAGGCTCGAGGACATCCTCAAGCCCTGAGCCTGATGCAACACCCAAAGCACAACACATGACGGCAGGAGGGCAAGCAACCCAGACAAAGAACATCCATTCCTACACCTATGGCGAAACGGTCTCTTTCGGCCACTCAAATCAACGATACAAGGAAGATTTACATGGCAACTCCCGCCTACATCAGCATCAAGGGTAAAACTCAGGGCCATATCACCCAGGGTGCCTTCACCGCCGAGTCGGTTGGCAACATCTACCAGGAAGGTCACGAAGACCAGATTCTTGTCCAGGAAATCGAACACCTGATTTCCACGCCAACCGACCCGCAAAGCGGTCAGCCTTCTGGCCAGCGCGTGCACAAGCCGTTCGTGTTCACGGCAACGCTCAGCAAGGCCACTCCCCTTCTGTACCAGGCCTTGGCCTCCGGCGAAATGCTGCCGGAAGTTGAAGTGATGTGGTACCGCACCTCTTCCGAAGGCAAACAGGAATACTTCTTCTCCACCCAGCTGGAAGACGCCACGATCGTCAGCATCAACACCGTCCTCCCGCATGCCCAGGACGAGGCCAAGGCTTCGTATACCCAACTGGTCAAGGTAGCCATGGCCTACCGCAAGATTACCTGGACCCATGTCATTGCCGGTACCGAGGCCTCGGACGATTGGCGCAAGCCCATGGAAGGCTGAACCGATAGCCACCTCCGGCAACCGGCGTGGCAGGCGTCGGTTGCTCACCACCCGGGATCATCGAGCCCCACACTAAGTCCGGTAAGGATTTCATATGGCAGCCCAATCCGATTTACGCTTTACCTTCACTGCGGGCGAGGACGGCGTCTACGACTTCGAGGTCGTCGAGTTTCACCTCGTCGAAGGTCTATCCGAAACCTTCCGGCTCGACGTGGACCTGAGTTGCGCGAACTCCGCCGTAGATTTTGGCCTGATACTTGACCATCAGGCGCTACTCACCCTCTGGCAGGCGAACCGGCCTGTACGCTACCTGCACGGCTCGGTGTCCTCATTCCAGCAAGGCGACACGGGCTTCAGGCGGACCCGTTATCGCGCCACCGTGGAGCCCCGTCTGGCACGAATGCGCCTGGCTTCGGACTGGCGCATTTTCCAAGGCCCCAACGCGCCCGAAATCGCCAAGGTCCTGCTCACGAAGCATGGCCTCACCCTGGATTACGAGCAGCGTCTGACCCACACGTATCAGCCCCGGGAGTATTGCGTTCAGGCCGGCGATACCGACTACCACTTCGTCGAACGCATCATGCGCGAGGAAGGCTCCTTCTATGGCTTTCTGCACAGCGCTGAAGGACACCGCCTCATTCACTGCGATCGCCTCTGGGTCTTCGGCAAGCAACCAGGGCCGCCGCTCGAATACAACCCCATGGCAGGCGGCGATAGCCCCGGACCGGCGCTGCACAGCTTTGTCTATACCGAAAATGTGCGTACCGCGTGCCAGACCCAGCGCGACTACAGCTTCAAGAACCCCATGTACAACCAGGAAACAGAATGCAAGGGAACGGACCTGGATCACCAGTCGAACAGCTACGAGCGCTACGACTACCCAGGGCGCTACAAGGGTGAAACGGGCACCGCATTCACGCGGGACCGTCTGAGGGGCCTGCGTTCAGATGCGCGTATCGTCAGAGCGCAAGGCGATGATGCTCGCCTTGTACCGGGTATCTGCTTCGATCTGATCGGCCATCCGCGGCAGGACATGAACCGCGGCTGGCGCCCTATTCGCATCGAGCACCATGGCAAGCAATACATCAGCCTGGCCGAGGAAAGTGCCGAAGCCGAACGTGGCACGCACTACAGCAGCACCGCCATCCTGGTGCCGGACGATACAGAGTGGCGCCCCTCTCCCTTGCGCAAACCCCGTATCGAAGGGCCGCAGCAAGCCACAGTGGTCGGCCCGGCCGGGGAGGAAATCTACTGTGATCGGTTTGGTCGCGTGAAGGTGCAGTTCCCCTGGGACAGGGAGGGAAACAATGACGAGCACAGCTCTTGCTGGATTCGCGTTTCCCACAATATCGCCGGTGCCCTCTGGGGCCACATGGCCATCCCGCGCATTGGCCAGGAGGTCATCGTCGGCAACTTCGATGGCGACCCGGACCAACCCATCATCACCGGCCGAAACTACAACGCCAACCAACTGCCCCCCTACGAACTTCCTGCCCACAAGACGCGGATGACCATCAGGACCCAGACCCACAAAGGCGAGGGCTTCAACGAAATCCGCTTCGAGGACGAGGCCGCTCAGGAAGAGATTTTCATCCACGCCCAGAAGGACCAGAACAACATCGTCAACAATGACGAGACCACGATGGTTGGGCACGACCGCAGCGAGCGCGTCGAGAACGACGAGACCCTTGTCATCGGCCACGACCGTACCGAATCCATCGGCAATGACGAACAACTCACTCTTGGCAGGGACCGTCGACAGGATATCGGCCAGGACGACCACCTCACCATTGGCCGTAACCTGGCAGTCGTCACGACCAAGGATCGCATCGAAGAGGTGGGTAACAACCGACACGACAAGACGACAGCCAACCAGTGGATACAGATTGGCGGTCACCTGGAAAAGCGGGTTGAAGGTCATGTACTGCTAAATGCTGGGCAGCACATCAGGCATCTGACTCAAGACTACGAGATTCTTGCTTCAAGAAGCGTAACCCTCAAGGCTCCCGGTGGAACCCTACGCATCGACGACAGGGGCATGACACTTGATGGCCTCTCGATTCGGATCCTGGGCGCCGTGGCATTGAACTCCGAGGGCAGCAGCAACAGCATCGCCGCCAACGGAGTTCCTACTGCGGCCGAGCCCGTTTGCCTGGGTTGCTTGCTCAAGGCAATTGCAGAGGGCCGCAGCCTGGTTCGAATGGAAGGAGCGCCCGACGCATGACACCCTTTGCTACCGAACTGGTGGAACAACTGCGACAGGCGCCAGATCATCGATTGATGGCGATTGTCGAACTGGCTCGGCTGCAGGACAGCGAGCGTCAACAGCTGCAAGACCGCTTCGCCGACGACGCACTGCCAATCCTCTACCACGAGCAGTTCACCCATCTCAGGCACATTGGCCCCTGGCTCTTTTCCCCTGGTCAGCAGACCGATCTGCAAAGCCAATACGACTTCCATTGCACACTGACCGAGATGGCAGGCGATGCACTTTGCGGCTGGTTGGTGAGCGCCCAGACACCTTCCAGGCTCGTCCATCATCTTGGCCAAGGCGTTACCGCCTGCGGACCGGATGGCGACACCTTCCTGTTGCGTTTCTACACGGAGCAAGCCTTTCCCATATTGCATGCTCGCCATGACCTGCCAGGTATCGCCCATCTACTGGCGCCAATCCGCTCCTGGTGGATCATGGAGCCTCATTCCGAACATAAAGCCTGGCGACACTTCGCGGGCTACGACCTGCCGCAGTTTTGCGGCGTCCCTCTCATCCAGCTCGACCAGACATGCTGGGATGCGTTGGATGGAGACCCGATGAGCTATCACCTGGCCGACCAACTCCAGGAGCTCCTTGGCGCCAGCCTGTCAGAGAACTGCCATGGAGCCCGGATTGGCCATGTACGCAAAATGGTGACCGAGGCCCGGGAGAAAGGCCTGACCCGCCCGGGGGACCAAAGTGAGTACGTCACGCTCCTCACCCAGCGCGGTCCCGACCTGCTCGCATCGCTTGCCTGGCAAGAAGCTTTGGCAGAAGCCCGCGACCACGGCCGTCCACTTGCAATCGCGCTCCAGGCGCGCCTGCTCTCGAATCCTGACTGAGGCCCGCCATGAACAGTTGGCAAGCCATCTTCGACCAATGCGCAGAAAACCGCCGGCTGCTGGACACGGTGCTGAAGCCCGGTGCCGAAGTCACCTGCACCCGCAGCTTCTCCTTCCTGCCCCTGCGCTAC
>Ga0160431_100262_pt1 | contig 33659 bp, 26 predicted proteins | sample HID1971K_E0MG_FD_108212 | JGI IMG/M metagenome (GOLD analysis project Ga0160431, IMG submission 108212) | Enriched millipede-associated microbial communities from UW Madison campus, WI, USA - HID1971K_E0 MG | ecosystem: Host-associated > Arthropoda: Insects > Digestive system > Unclassified ...
GACCGACATCATCTGCTGCCCGGGCGGTGACTACTGCTCGCTGGCCAACGCCAAGTCGATCCCGATCGCCGAATCCATCCAGCGCCGTTTCGACGACCTGGACTACCTGTTCGACATCGGCGAAATCGACCTGAACATCTCCGGCTGCATGAACGCCTGTGGCCACCACCACGTCGGCCATATCGGCATCCTCGGGGTGGACAAGAAGGGCGAAGAGTTCTACCAGGTGTCCCTGGGCGGCAACGCCGCGCGCGACGCGAGCCTGGGCAAGATCCTCGGCCCTTCCTTCGCCCAGGACGCCATGGCCGACGTGATCGAAAAGCTGATCGCCGTGTACGTGGAACAGCGTACCGAGGAAGAGCGCTTCATCGACACCTACCAGCGTATCGGCATCGACCCCTTCAAGGAACGCGTCTATGCAGCGAATCATTAAGAACAATCAGATCGTCGACGAAACCTGGCACCTGCTGCCCAAGGAAACCACCCTCGACGAGCTGACCAACTGCGACGACTACATCGTCCCGCTGCACCTGTGGCGTGACCATGCCCACGTGCTCAAGGCCCGCGACGGCGGCCTGGGCGTGTGGCTGGACAGCGACGAAGAAGCCGAAGAGATCGGTGACGACGTGCAGCATTTCCAGGTCATCGCCCTGAACTTCCCGGCCTTCACCGACGGGCGCAACTACTCCAATGCGCGCCTGCTGCGTGACCGCTACCAGTTCAAGGGTGAGCTGCGTGCCATTGGCGATGTGCTGCGTGACCAACTGTTCTTCATGGCCCGTTGCGGTTTCGATGCGTTCGCCATCCGTGCCGACAAGGACCCGGAAGACGCACTGCAGAGCCTGAAGGACTTCTCGGTGACCTATCAGGCCGCCACTGACGAACCGCTGCCGCTGTTCCGCCGCCGCTGATCGTTGTGCTACATGCTCATGGCCCACCCTTTGGTGGGCCATGTGCTTTCTGTAGCATTCAGGTTTATTGCTGGCCTGCCGATATCAAGGTTTAGCCTTGGTGATCAGTAAGGATGCTGGCGATGACCCCCATTACCTCCGCGGTACGCCTGACACCCGTCGTCCAAATCACCTCCCGCGCCCCCCAGGTCGCCAGCACCAGTTCGCCCCAGGCATTGACCGTGCGCCCCAGCACCGTGGTCAGCCTTGGCCAGCAGCCCACCAGCGTCGAACCCCGGACCTACACCGCCAAAGGTACGCTCCAAGCGGTGCAGGGCCAGTACGTATGGGAGCAGAATGGCCTCGACAAGCTCAGCATGTACATGCACAGCGCGGTCCAGTCGACGTCCCCTGCAGCACGCTTCCAGGGGCTTGGCGCCGCCCTGCTCGAACAGTTGGCGGCCAACGGCGGGCAAAGGATTTCCCAGTCGGGCCTGGCGGTCAACGACGGCACGGCAACCGAGCCCTTGCTGCTGGGCATGCAACAGGCCAGGCTGCGCGAGCATGCCACCAACAGTGTGACTTTCCAGCTCACCAGCGCATCGGGCGCCACCCTTTCCCTGGGCCTGTACAGCAGCGAGGCGGGCCTGGCGGTCGACGCCGACGTACAGGGTGGCACATTGACCCGCGAAGAGCTCAAAGGCCTGGCAGCCTTGGCAGACAGCTTCCAGTCCGCCATCAACGGCCTGACCCGGGAGCCCCCTCAGCTGCAACTGGGCGCGCTGGTCAAGCTCGACCCAGGCTTGTTCACTGGCCTGCAGATGAACGCCAGGCTGGACACCGCCAGCGGAACCCAGCAGACCTTTGACCTGCACCTGGACGAACACACCCGCAGCCTGAAGCTGCAAGGCCCGAGCGGCGAGGTGAAGATGAACCTCGATACCCAGGGCGGCACCCTGCTCGGCAGCCAGGCACAGCGCCAGGCGGCGGTGGCCAATTACCTGACCCAGTTCGATGTCGCCCAGCAGCGCGGCCAAGGTGATGAGCAGTTGATGGCCCTGTTCAAGGATGCCTTCAGCCAGCTCAACCGTGTGGACGACGTCAGCCCACGTCCATCCGGGCATGACACGGCGCAGAACAAGATCAGCCGCACGCTGTTGAGCGGTCTGGCCGACTTCGATGCCTCGATCACGCAAACCGTGCAGAAGATCAACCCGATGCGGCCTGAGGAAGCGGATCACTTCGACTACAAGGTCTCGCAGTCGACCAGCCGCAAAGGCAATGCCGCAAACCTGACCGTGCAGCAGGATCAGCAAGCCAGCCTGAAGGCGGCCTGGCACAAGGGCCTCAACCCGCTGGTGGACCTGATGCTTACCCGTGACAGCGAATCGCAGAACTACCGCTATCACGAGGTCGAGGACGCTTCCCGCAGCACCACCCGCCTGGCGTTCGCCAACAACACGCTGGTGGAAGCCAGCGCCTCCCAGGAGGCCAGCCAGCAGGAGCGCGTGCGAACCTATCAGGAAGGGGTCGTGCAGACGGATGTCACCCACCGTACTTCGGCGGATCAATCGCGCGACTTGCTGAACATGCTTGAAGCGCTGCTCGACCAGGACCGAGCCGCACGGCGCACGGGCGCGGCTTCGACACTGGAGAATCAGCTGCAGGGACTGCGCCACCTGTGGCTGTTACAGTCCGCACCGGGGCAGATAGCGCCGTGATGAACCAGCCCGCCCTTTGGCGGGCTGGTTCGTAGTTGCCGCTTGAATTATCCGATCTGCCAGCCTTGGCGCAGCACCGCCTCGCGGCTGAGCTCGACGATCAGATTGCGCTCCAGCGCTTCGCGCTCGTTCACGATCTGCTCCACCTGTTGCAGATAGGCCTGATCGCTCATCGTCAGCCCCTGCTCCATCAACGCCTCCAAACGCACATGAAAGGGTGCGTTCATCTGTTCGAAGCGCGCGGCCTGCTGCTCGTGCAGATGCTCCACCCAGAATTCTCGGTCAGCCAGTGCCTCGGCCAAGGCCTGGGTGGTTTCCCCCCTGAGCACCTCGGCCCGGGCGGCCCCGAGGTCCGCCGCGGTTATTCCACTGTAAGTCTGAAACGCCAGGTACCCCGGCTGGGCAGGAAGATCCAGGCTGTCCGCCAGCCTGACGCGATACGTCAGGTAAACTTCCACAGGGTCATTCGACCCGAGCACGGCCACCTGCCGGGCGGCGATGGCATTCACCCGGTCCAGCCGATACAGCGAGCGTCCCAGGCTTACCAGCGCCTGCTCACCGTGAAGCCCCGCGGTCTGTGCATTGGCTCTGGCGACCAGTGCACCGACTTCCAGCTCGCTGAGTGTCATCAGAAACTCATCGCTACAGGTTCGTGGCCCGCTCACCTGTTCGAACAACCGGGTGCGCACCTCGGCATGCTGTTCGCAGGCCTCGATGATATGCCATACCCGCGCCTGCACATCGCGGGGGTGGTCGTGGTACTCGCGAGTATCGAGCAGGTCCGAGAAGAACCGCATCAAGTCCCCAGATCGCCGCTCCCGCTGGACACGCTGCCATTGCGCCAGCCGCTGTTCACGCTGAGTCGGTGTGAAGCCGCGCAGCCAACTTTCGTCAGGGGAACCGTCGGTCTGCGAGTGCACGAAGCCGGACGACATACCTGCATCGGCACTGGCACGCGCGCGCTGCCAACGTAGCACGCTGTCCTCGGTGAGCGGATTGTCATGCAAGTGCAGGCGCCGCAACAAACGCGGCGAGTAGCCGGAAAGCTCGTCCGGTAACACACTGATCCGATTGTCACGCAAGTCCAGTGCTTGCAAGTTGGCATGCACGGTCAAATCTGCCGGCAACTCACGCACACCGGTCCGGCGCAATGACAAGCGACGCAACTGCGCAAAAGACGCCAGGGGGGGCGACATGCCAATGGGGTTATCGTTCAGATCCAGGCGCCGCAGACCACTGAGCTGGCCCAGGCGCAGGCTGTCCTCGGCGGTGAGCACAATGCGGTTGTTGCCCAGGAGCAGGCTTCTCAGCCCGCTCAGGTGTTCGATCCCAGCAGGTAGACGAGACAGCTGATTGTCCCTCAGGTCCAGAATGCGGACACCTGAGAACCGCGCGAACAGAGAGGCATCGATGGCGTCCAGATGCATGTCGCGCAGGATCAAGTGGCTTATGTGACTGAAGTCCACATCCGTCGGCACAGTCGGTAGCCCGCCCACATGATCGCCATTGATGGTCAAGTGAAAATCGCCCTCCACCATGCCCGGGTACATGCGCCGCCAACTGCCGAGGATACGCCTGGCCACCCAGGCACGGCGCAGGCGACGGATCAGGCCCTGGCCCGGCTCATTGCGCCAGGCATGCAGGGCTTGCTGCAGGCTTTCTCTGGTGCGACGCAACTGGCTGAAGTGCTCCCAAGGGTCCACCTGACGCTGTGCCAAATCCTGCAGGTAACGCGCCAGCTGGGCATCGTCGAGCAGCGGGAACAGCTGGCCCAAACCCTGCAGAAGTGCCTGGCGGCTACCTTGGCCGCGACCGCTGAGCGGATAACCCAGGCGTCCGTCCAGCAAGCGCTGCGGGGGGCGTATACCCTGTCCGACAGGCGCCAGGCCGATCTGCTTCGCCAGTGCCTCGCGGTCTATCTCAGCACCTTCGGCGATCGTTCCCGTCTGGTACAGCGCGGCGCACGCGCGGTCCAGCCGGCTATCGCGCACGGCCCACCGCGCCTGCTCAGCCAGGCTCAAGGGCACTCGTTGCGCGCTCAGCAGGCTATCCAGTTCGACACTGCTGGCCTGCTCGACGATTTCCCGGGCACAGCGCGGTGTAAGGCCGGTAAAGTCGCGCATCAACACTTGATCGGCAGGCTGCGGATGGACCTGGCGGTTGTTGAAGATCTCTTCGAACGCGTCGCCTTGCACCTGCGGATAACGCGCGTGCAACTGCCGACGTTCAATGACATCCAGCAGCCGTGCGGGCGGCGGGGCGTTCTCCACGTGCAGCCGACGCAGGCGATCGGTATCGAAGCCCGTGGTGCGCAGCGCGCTCTGCGCCTCTTCTTCACTGATCGCAGCCGTCCGGCTGGCCAGGCGCCGCACCAGATACACAGGGTCATCCCAGTAGCGTGGGCGTTCGAACTCATGCCGCCAGTCCCCGGCATCGTTGTGTTCCAGCCGTGGTGAATAGGCATCGGGCTGGGCAGGGTGGCGGATTTGCCAGTCGCCGCTTGCCGAATCCTGTGCCACCACATACACCCCTTCGTGCAAGCGCCTGTGCTGCCGGCCCCCCTGAAGAGCGGTCTGGCCCACATCCATTGCCTGCTCGCCCTCCTCCACGGCATAACCTGGCAGGCCAGGGTCACACAGGCGCAGCCGGCCATCGGCAAGGGCCACCGGCAGCAGGCTGTCGACCTTGCTCACCCGCTGGGCAAGCTTGCCCAGGCCATGGGCAGCGCCGGCAGTGATGCCAACCAGCGCGACCGTTTCGGCGACATTGAACAAATGCCCCAGGGCAGCCTCCCGGTCTCCCAGCTGCCAATCTTCATAGCCCTCATAAACATCGCCGGCGATCTGCACCGCGATGACGCCGAGCATCACTTCGCCCAGCCCCGGCACGAAGAACGCCGCCAGCCCCAACAAGTCCAGCCCCAGCTCCAGGTAGGCATGCAAACGGGCGCGGCGGTCCTCGCTGTCTTCGTCTCCGGTTGGCACTGCCAGCACCCGAGCGTCATCCAGCATCTTGTCGAGCTGCTCCCGACGCAGGCTGGCAAACACGTCACCCTCGATTGCGAAGTGGCGACCATCGACCTCCAGCGGCACATCGTTGCCGCCCTTGGCCAGGCGCACCTTGAGTACGGCGTTGAAACCGACCCGGTCGCGCTCGGCGATCAGGCGCTGTATGTAAATGCGGTAACCACCAGTGCGCAGGCGCAAGCCCAGGGTCAGATACAACGCCTGCCAGTTGGCGTGCCAGCTCAGAGGGGCATAAGGGTCATCCGGCAGCCAGGCGACCACACCGAGCAGCGTGCCGGCCTGGCGCAGCTCCATGGCCAGCGCGCCGATCAGCCGCTTGCCCAGCAAGCGCACACTGTGGCAGTGCAGCGTCGCAGCGCCGAACGGGTTTGCCGGTTGCTCAAGCATGCTCAGGATGGACTGGAACGTAGCCTGGTCGATCTGGTTGCGGACCCTGGCAACGACAGCGGACGCTTCAAGGTTGATGCGCAAGGCTTGCTCCATGGCCGCCGCGACAGCTTGCCCTGGCGCACCGTCTTGCAGATGCGATTTCAGATGGTTTTGATACTGCGTGCCAAGGTCCAGGGTGCGACAGAGCTCGGCGAAGCGCTCAGGGGCCATGGCCAGCGGCTGGCCGTTCGCATCGAGCAGGCCCGAGCCACGGGCGAAACTTGCGCTTGTGGTCTCGCGCTGGTGGAAATTATGCAGGGCGGCCGCGAGCAGTGTCTGGCGCTGTTCGGTGCTTGAATAATTAAGCGGCAAGCTTGGGGAAATCGGTGGAGTCAGCCGCAGGTACTGTATTTTCAACTGAGCACTGCGCGGATTCACCTCGGCTAGCCCTGCATTAGCCAGGGCTTGCCTGAGCAGCGGCTCGGCGAAGCTGTCCAAGGGTGCGACAGCATCCAGCAAAGGTTTCAGCTGGGCCTGGGCCTGTTGCTGGCGGGTTGCACAGATACGCAACTGCGCCAGCAGTTCAGGTGCTGCGCCGGTCAGCCAGCTCGGCAACTGTCGGGCGATCAGAGCATCGATGGAGTCCTTGGCAATCGGGGAATCGGTCATGGCGCGCGGGTCCGTTCTGGAAGGAGAACGGCAGCTGACCTGATAGGGGCTGTTCCCAGGCCATATCTATGTACCTTTAGCACGACCGCTACGCTAATTCGTGACCACAGCGCAAATGACCTTGGCCGACGAGCCCCTTAATCATCACGCCTCAAAGCCGCACACTGGCTGTCACTCGAAACCTCGACCGGGCCACGGCCCGCTGAATTCAGGAGCAGCCCCCATGAGCATTCCATCCTTCGGCCTCGGCACCTTCCGCCTCACTGGCCAGGCCGTCATCGATTCGGTCAAGTCCGCCCTGGAACTGGGCTACCGGGTCATCGACACCGCGCAGATCTACAAGAACGAAACCGAAGTCGGCCAAGCCATCGCCGAAAGCGGCGTGCCGCGCAGCGAGCTGTTCATCACCACCAAGATCTGGGTCGAGAACTATGCCGCCGACAAACTGATCCCCAGCTTGCGCGACAGCCTGACCAAGCTGCGCACCGACCACGTCGACCTGCTGCTGATCCACTGGCCGGCGCCTGGCAACGGCGTTGAATTGCCCGAATACATGGGCGCACTGGCCGAAGCGAAAAAGCTTGGGCTGACGCGGCAGATCGGCGTCTCCAACTTCAACATCGCGCTGACCCGCCAGGCCATCAACGTGGTGGGCGCAGGTGAGATCGCCACCAACCAGATCGAACTCAGCCCCTACCTGCAGAACAGCAAGCTGGCGGGCTTCCTCAAGCAGCAGGGCATCACCGTCACCTCCTACATGACCCTGGCCTACGGCAAGGTGCTGAAAGACCCGGTGCTGGCCGAGATTGCCGCCAAGCACAAGTCCACCGTAGCCCAGGTGGCCCTGGCCTGGGCCCTGCAGCTGGATTACGCGGTCATTCCTTCGTCCACCAAACGCGAGAACCTGGCAAGCAACCTGCTTGCCCGCGACCTGCACCTGGACGCCGATGACATGGCCCGCATCGCCACGCTCGAACGCGGTGGCCGTGAAGTCAGCCCGGATGGGCTGGCACCGGAGTGGGACTGATCAGCGATGAGCACACTCTCGCCTAAACGGGTCTTGCTGGCCCTGGCCATCGGCGCCTTCGGCATCGGCACCACCGAGTTCACACCGATGGGCCTGCTGCCGGTCATTGCCGAAGGCGTGGATGTCAGCATTCCCAGTGCGGGGATGCTGATTACCGCTTACGCCATCGGGGTCATGGTCGGCGCGCCGATCATGACGCTGCTGTTCAGCCGCTTCGGCAAACGTGCCGCGCTGATGGCGCTGATGGCCATCTTCACCCTTGGCAACCTGTTGTCGGCACTCTCGCCGGACTACTACACCCTGCTCGCCTCGCGCCTGGTCACCAGCCTCAACCACGGGGCCTTCTTCGGCCTCGGTGCGGTGGTCGCTGCCAGCGTCGTGCCCAAGGACAAGCAGGCCAGCGCGGTAGCCACCATGTTCATGGGCCTGACCATCGCCAATATCGGCGGTGTGCCGGCCGCCACCTGGGTTGGCCAGCAAGTCGGCTGGCGCATGGCGTTCGCAGGTACTGCCGTGCTTGGCCTGCTGGCCATGGCCGCCCTGTGGTATGCCTTGCCCAAAGGTGAGCGCGGCAGCGTGCCCCACGTGCGCAAGGAACTGGCCGTGATCGCTCGCCCCAACGTCCTGCTGGCGATGGCCACCACCGTGCTCGGCGCCGGCGCCATGTTCACCCTGTACACCTACGTGGCGCCGGTGCTGGCCGAACTGACCGGTGCCTCGGACAGCTTCGTCACCCTTGGCCTGGTACTGATCGGGGTCGGCTTCACCCTGGGCAACAGCCTGGGAGGTCGCCTGGCCGACTGGTCGCTGGACGGCGCGGCGCGCATTTTCCTCGGCGCCCTGGCGCTGATCATGCTGCTGATGCCGCTGGTGCTCGGCAGCCACCTCGGTGCCGCCGTCGCCTTGCTGGTGTGGGGCGTGTTCACCTTCGCCGTGGTTCCGCCGCTGCAGATGCGGGTGATGACCGCAGCCGCCGAGGCGCCTGGCCTGGCATCGTCGATCAACGTCGGCGCATTCAACCTGGGCAATGCCGTGGGCGCGGCCCTGGGCGGCGCGGTGATCAGCCTGGACCTGGGCTATGCGGCGGTACCGATGGCGGGCGGCATGCTGGCGGCTGCCGGCTTGCTGCTGGTGTGGCTGGGCGGGCGCGGCAAAGTGGCTGACAAGGCCCTGACCGGCATGGCCTGATCGCCAACCTCCTGAGGCTGCGCTGCAGCCTCAGGACCTTCGATTCGGGCCAGACAGCACACGCTGTTGCGCCTGCCGAAATTATGAAATGTCGCGGGCGCCCATTCTCGGTCGCGCCCCCCCGGTACTACGCTCCTAACTGCGAAATCATTCCGAGGAGCTCACCGATGTCCCGCCCCCCATTGCCCCCTTTCACCCGCGAAAGCGCCATCGAGAAAGTCCGCCTGGCCGAAGACGGCTGGAACAGCCGCGACGCCGCCAAGGTGGCGCTTGCCTACACGCCCGATACCGTCTGGCGCAACCGTGTGGAGTTTCCCCGTGGTCGCGCGCAAGTGGAGGCCTTTCTGGTGCGCAAGTGGAACCACGAACTGGACTATCGCCTGATCAAGGAGCTCTGGGCCTTCACCGGTAACCGCATCGCCGTGCGCTATGCGTATGAGTACCACGACGACAGTGGCCAGTGGTTCCGCGCCTATGGCAACGAGAACTGGGAATTTGCCGACGATGGCCTGATGCAGCATCGTCATTCGAGCATCAACGAACACCCGATCGCTGAGTCGGAACGCAAATTCCACTGGCCCCTGGGCCGGCGCCCGGACGATCACCCCGGCCTCAGCGACCTCGGACTCTGATGGCGGTCAGCCGACCGGTAGCGTGACCTTGACTTCGAGCCCGCCAACCGGGCGATTGCTCAGGGTCATGCTACCGCCCTGCTCGAGCACGATGGCGCGGGCTGCGGGCAAGCCGAGGCCAACGCCGCCGGTGTCCTTGTTGCGCGAACCTTCGATGCGAAAGTACGGCTCGAACACCCGCTCCTGCAGGTGCGTCGCAATGCCCGGGCCACGGTCGAGCACGCGGATGACGATCTGCTCGGCATCGACCGTCAGCTGGACCGCAGGCTCGCAGGCGTACTTCGCGGCGTTGTCGAGGAGGTTGACCACCACCCGTTTGATACCGATTGGCCGGCCAACGTAGACGCAGCGCTGCGGCCCGCTGTAGGTGACATCCACGCCCGCATCCTTGAAATCGTCGACCGCCGTCAGCAGCAGCCCGCCCAGGTCGAAGGCGGTGACCTGCTCCAGCCGCGCATCATCGCGGAAGAACTGCAGTGCGGCGTCGACCATCGCCTGCATCTCGTCCACGTCCTTGAACATTTTCGCCTGCAGTTCGGCATCCTCGATGAACTCGCCGCGCAAGCGCATGCGCGTCAGCGGCGCGCGCAAGTCATGGGAGATCGCCGCCAGCATCTGCGTGCGGTCGTCGATGAAATGCTTGAGCTGGGCCTGGGTGGCATTGAACGCGAGGATGGCCTGACGCAGGTCGTGGGGGCCGACCACCGGAATCGGCGGTGCGTTGAAATCCTTGCCGAAGCGCCGTGCGCCTTCGGTAAAGCGCTCCAGCGGGTCGGCCAGATAACGCGCGGCGAACCAGGCCACGGCAAGGCTGGAGACCATCATCAGCGCCAGGATGATCAGGTTGCGCGGCAGCTCATCCAGACCCCAGCTGCGATCGTTGACATGAAACTGCACCCACGACTGGTCCGAGAGCTGGACCAGCAGGGCATAACCGCGCTGCGATGCCGGCAGGTTCTTGGGCCCGAACACCTCGATCTGCACATTCGGGCGCTGCAACAGGTCGCTCAGTATCATCGCGCCTTTATGGACGTCGCGCTCCACCTGCACCGGCAAGCCGGACTCATCGCGCCGCCGCAACCATTGCACGCTGTACGACCCATCGCCGGCGGCGCTGGCGATGGTCGCGCGCTGCGCCATGGAAGCGGCGTCGATCATGCGGGTGACGGTGGCGATCTTTTCGATGACACCGCTTTCGAGCAACGGCGGTTGTGCCCAGACGCCCAGCACCAGGCTGAACAGCCACTTGAGCAGCAGCAGGCTCAGCATGGCCGCCAGGGTGGTCAGCGCGATCCAGCGGGCAATGGTGATACGTGGCCGGGGCATGGCCTTGCGTGCCCAGGCAAGCCAGCTCATCGCTTGTTCACATGGGCGGTGAACAGATAACCGACATTGCGCAGGGTGCGGATCAGCGGCTCGCTGTCGCCATCGGTTTCAAGCTTGCGGCGCAGCCGGCTCACTTGCACGTCGATGCTACGGTCGCAGGCGTCGTGTGCCTCGCCCCGCGCCAGGTCCAGCAATTGCTGGCGACTGAGCACGCGCCGGGGGTGCTCGGCGAACACCAGCAGCAGTTCGAACTCACCGTTGGACAAGGGAATCAGGACGTTCTCCGGCGAGCGCAGTTCACGCCGCATCACATCCAGCTGCCAGCCCGAAAACTCGAGGAATGTGCGGGGGTTGGCCGGCGCGGCGGTGGTACTCTCGCTCGCCCGTCGCAGCACCGCGCGCACCCTGGCCAGCAGCTCTCGGGCGGCGAACGGTTTGGTCAGGTAGTCGTCCGCGCCCAGCTCCAGCCCGACCACCCGATCACTCAACTCACCCATGGCGGTGAGCATGATCACGCCGACCTTGTATTCGGCGCGCAGGCGTTGGCACAGCACCAGGCCACTGTCGCCCGGGAGCATCACATCGAGAATGACCAGGTCCGGCACGCGCCGCTCTAGCGCCTGCCAGAGCCCCTTGCCATCACAGGCAACATCGACTTCATAACCCTGCTGACGAAGGAACTTCTGGAGCAGGTCGAGCACTTCGACATCATCGTCGACAATTAGCAAATAACTCACGCCGGGGCACCGCGAACAAAGTTAAATAAGACCTACTGTAATGCCATCATCCGGCATTCGTCATATATTTCTACGCTGCAATAAAGTGTCTGCAACGAGATAAATCGGACATTCCCAGGCAATCAAACATCGGCAGCATTGGCACCAGTTCTTGACTGGAATCTGCCCCATGCCCATGTCTTCTTCAGCCTACAAAACGGTTCTCGCCCTGACCCTGCTCGCCGCCGGTGGCTGCAGCAATCGCCCGCCTGCCAGTGCCTGCGGGCACATGGCCTATCAGGTCAGCGACCCGGCCGAACCGGCCAACCGCGCCGTGTTCGCCTTCAACCGAAGTGTCGATGACTACGCGTTGGCCCCCATCGCTCGCGGCTACAAGCACTTGCCCGACTTCACCCGCCAAGGCGTGCACAACTTCACGACCAACTTCGGCGAGCCGAAAGTCTTCGTCAACGACGTACTGCAAGGTAATGGCGAACGGGCGATGACCAGCCTGTCGCGCTTCATGTTCAACACCACCCTGGGCGTGGCCGGCCTGTTCGATGTGTCTGGCAAGATGGGCCTGGCCCGCCACACCTCGGACTTCGGCCAGACCTTCGCCGTATGGGACATGGCCGATGGCCCGATCGTCGAACTGCCAGTGCTGGGTTCGCACAACCTGCGGGATGCGACCGGCACGGTGCTGGGCCTGGCGCTCAATCCATTTGGCGACAACAGCGACACGGTCAGTACCATGACCAGCGTGGCGTCGGCCGGCGGCCTGGTAGACGGTCGCGCGGCAGCACTGCCGGTGACCGACATGTTGCGCCTGCAGCCCGATTACTACAGCGCATTGCGTAACTACACGGCGCAGCAGCGCGCCGACCGGGTGGCCGAGGCGGAGATTGGCGCGCCGGGCAAACGCCCGTCGAGCTGCCAGGAGATGAACAGCGATGAATGACGTAGTCCAGTCTCCGGTGCTGCTGTTCCGCCGCCTGGAGAGTGACGCCAGGCAGGCGCTGCTGCACGAGCTTGAGGCGCGGGTGTCCGACGATGGTCGAGACCTGATCGTGAGCCGCTATCGCGAGCGGTATGGCAACGGCAATGCACTGCAACGCCATGAAGTACACCGCCGCGTGCCGATTGCCACGTTGCTGAAGTGGATGGCCAGGGAAGGCATGCCGCTCTAGCCATCCTCAGGCCAGGGTTCAGAGCGCCATCTTGTTGACGGCCGCGACCAGCAGCGGCCCGAGCTGCTCGTCGGTCATCGCCGGGCAGACGTGCATCTGCATCAGGTCGCTCCAATCCAGCGTCCATTGCAATACCGGGGCGAGTTCATCGCTTTCGACCACGGCAAACCCCAGCAGCTGCCCCACGGCATACCAGCGGCCCAGTACCTTCAGGCTGGCAGGTGCTACCCCGCCCGTCTCGGCGAAGCGGGCCATGGCGGCATTGCGGTTTTCCGGGGCGATGGTCCAGTGGATGATGAACAACATGTGGCACCTCCCAGTTGCGCGGCACCTGTGCGTTACGCCCGCCCTGGGGCACCGTGGCCAGGGGCGAGTGAATGCGCCAAGGTTAGGCATAGCAGCGCTGGCGCCAATTGCACGGTTGGCCGTCGGCGGGCCGCGGATTGATCGGTTGTCCCTACCGGCCCTATCGCCGGCAAGCCGGCTCCCACAGGGATTGCACCTAGCCGAAGCGCGCCACAGTACCTGTGGGAGCCGGCTTGCCGGCGATGAGGCCCAAGGTAATGTCCGAAACGCGCTAGTGAGTGCCCGTTCGACGTGAGACAGACAAAAGCAGCGCTGGCTATCCTCCAGCGGCAATGCCTTGCCCTCACTCGAAAAAGAGCCACGCCCATGACCACTTCCGCCGCCACCACGGCCTCGCCCTCCGTCCCCAGCGATCAACCCCAGGGGTTCCTGGTAAGCATCGTTGGCGCCGCCGCCTTCGCGCACCTGCTCAATGACCTGATCCAGGCCGTGCTGCCCTCGATCTACCCCATGCTCAAGAGCGACTTCTCGCTGAGCTTCGCCCAGATCGGCTGGATCGCCCTGATCTACCAGGTGACCGCCTCGCTGCTGCAGCCCTGGGTGGGCATGTACACCGACAAGCACCCGCAACCCTACCTGCTGCCCGCCGGCATGCTGGTGACCCTGGTCGGCATTGCCCTGCTCGCCTTCGCCGACAGCTACACCCTGCTGCTGCTGGCGGCAGCGGTGGTCGGTGTCGGCTCGGCTACCTTCCACCCCGAAGCTTCGCGGGTGGCGCGGATGGCCTCTGGCGGGCGTTTCGGCACTGCGCAATCGACCTTCCAGGTCGGCGGCAATACCGGCTCGGCCATCGGCCCCTTGCTGACCGCCGCCATCATCATCCCCTACGGCCAATCGGCCATCGCCTGGTTCATGCTGGCCGCCGCGCTGGCGGTGTGCGTGCTGCTGCGGGTCACCGGCTGGACCGTGCGCCACGGCCAGACCCGGCTCAAGACCTTCGCCGGGCAGCAGGCCCCCGGGCTGTCCAAGGGCGCCATGTGGCGCGCCGTCGGGGTGATCGCGGTGCTGATGTTCGCCAAGTTCGTGTACATCGCCTCGTTCACCAACTACTTCACCTTCTACCTGATCGAACACTTCGGCCTGAGCGTGCAGCAAAGCCAGCTGTACCTGTTCGTGTTCCTCGCTGCTGTGGCCCTGGGCACCTTCGCCGGCGGACCGGTGGGCGATCGCATCGGGCGCAAGGCGGTGATCTGGGTCTCTTTCCTGGGCGTTGCCCCCTTCGCCCTTGCCCTGCCCCACGCCAACCTGGCCTGGACGGCGGTGCTGGCGGTAGCCATCGGCCTGGTGATGTCCTCGGCGTTCGCCGCCTTGGTGGTGTATGCCCAGGAAGCCGTACCGGGCCGGGTCGGCATGGTGTCCGGGGTGATGTTCGGCCTGATGTTCGGCATCAGCGGCGTCGGCGCTGCCGGGCTCGGCGTGCTGGCCGACCGGCACGGCATCGAGTGGGTGTATCAGGCGATCGCGTTCCTGCCATTGCTGGGGCTTGCCACCGCACTGCTGCCGGCAACCCGCAGCAAAGCGCGGCCGGCCACCTGCTGCTAAGCTGGCCGCGCGGCAATGCGGCTGTACGGGAGCGCCATGGTCAAGCCCTTGAAAGACATGCTGGTGGAGGTGGATGAATGGTCCTGGGAAGTGGGCAGCCGTGCCACCGACTACCCGCCGGACTGGTACATCGCCCCGCACTCGCATGCCAAGCACCAGCTGATCTACGCCATCAAGGGCTTGATGATCGTGGAGTCGCAAGCCGAACGCTGGACCGTGCCGCCGAGTCGCGGCATCTGGATGCCCTGCGGGCAGGTACACGCCATCCGCTGCATCGGTGATGTGAAGATGCGCAGTGTGTTCGTGCGCCCCGACACGGCCGCGCAACTGCCCCCCCAGAGCAAGGCCATCAGCATCTCGCCGCTGCTCAGCGAACTGATCAAAGCCTCGGTGGACTTCAGCGGGCCTTTCGCCGAAGACTCGCGCGAGGCGCGCATCATGCGCCTGATCCTCGACGAGATCAGTGTGCTGCCGACCCTGCCGCTGATGCTGCTGCAACCCAGCGACACGCGCCTGCGGGCGATTTGCGCGGCGCTGCAGCAAAAGCCGGACGACCCCTCGACGGTGGCCGACTGGGGCCTACACCTGGGCATCGGCGAAAAGACCATCCAACGGCTATTCCGCAAGGAAACCGGCATGACCTTCGGCCAGTGGCGCCAGCAGGCGCGGCTGATGCAGGCGCTGGAGCGCATTGCGCTGGGCGAGCGCATCATCGATGTGGCGGGCACGCTGGGTTATGACAGCCCCAGTGCGTTTGCCAGCATGTTCAAGCGGCAGTTCGGGGTCAGTCCGAGTCAGTTTTTCAAGTAGCGGGGGCCGGTGCAAACAGCCATGCCGATACGCATGGCCGAAGTCGAAGCTCCACTACTCGGCGTCGAGGCCAGCTACCTGCAGGCGGGCGTAGACCAAGTCGCGGCTGAGTACGGCATCAGCTCGGCTTCGAAGGCCGTCCTGCAGTAAAGTCCGGGGCAGCACGAAACCTTTGAAGAGCGGCTGCGTGAACGGGTTGTTGGCCTTTTCCGTGCTGATGCGATAGCGCATCCCACCCTCCGGCACGGAGAAACTGATGTCCACACTGGTACTGGTTGCGCCGTTCAGACGCGCCTGGCTCAGCAGACGGTAGAGCGACCAGGGACCACGATAGAGTAATCCGCTACTGCGGCCACCCGCATTGATCAGGGTGACCCGGCTTTCGTTGCTGGGGGCCAGGGTGTTTGGCCAAATGAGCCCGGTACTGGTGCTGGGGCCATGGTTATAGGTGATCAACTGCCCTTCGACGCCTAGAGAGCTGCTGCGCTGGTTTGGCGCCAGGCCCAAGGGCTCGACATAAAACTGCACCCCAAGCAGTCCGCGGCTGTTGAAGAAGGCATCGCGAATTCGATCGGCTGATTCAAGCTGCGATAGGACATCGGCACGCACCAGGTAGCCACCCAGGCGATCGAAGTAGAGCGCTTCGAGGTTTTCCTCGACAAACAGGTTCAAATACTTCTCGCGGAACTGCTGCAGTTTGCCATCAGGGCCGAAGAACGCGGTGAAGTCTTCAAGCGAAGCCTCCTCCCGACTTGCAGGATTGAATGGATAGCGGTTGGCCAGCCGCTCACGGTAGAAGCGATAGACGTCGGCATCCCAGCGCCGTTCCAATTCGCGCAGTGCCTCCACCAGGATGACCCGCGAGGACTCATCGGCCAGTTTTGCCACCTGGTGGTTCAGCGGTTCGGGCAATCCGACGGCAATGCGTTGAAGGTTGGCAATGGGATCAGGGCCTTTCAGCGAGAAGCGCTCCAGCACGACAGCGAGCGCAGCCTTGCCACGGTCAGGGCTGTCGTGAACGATGCGCACTTTATCGTGCACGCTGCCGATAGCCAGCATGGTTTCGTCCAGATACGACCCCCTCTCCCCCTTGGCTTCCAGGAGCTGGGTGATTGGCGCGAAAGCCCGTGCGATGTCCATGATCGGTGGCGCAACCTCCGCGTCGACAGCAATCTTTGTCGTCTTGCCGACCCGTGTTGCAGCCTTGTCGACAATCGTCTCCGCGCTGCCCATGACCGAAGGTGGGTTTACCCCGAGCTCACTGTTGTCGCGCACCGTCTCCACCAATCGCCTCAGTGGCGCAGCTGGGCTGATGATGCTACCCAGGATGCTGACCGCTTGAGAAATATCCTGGAAATCGCGCACCTCCAGGTGGTTCAGATTGCGCTGCCAGGTGTCCACGAAATCACGGCTGTAAATGGCTCTGATACGCGCCGCAAGGGCCGTCTTGTCCGCATCCGAGTAATCGATCCTGTTGCGTTCGCCGAGCGCCCACTGGTCGATCATCGCCAACTGGGTCAGTTCGTTGGCATGGGTGGAGAAGTAGTCTCGATAACCCTTTCCAGTCAACACGGCATCGATACGGCCGTTGGCCGTCGGTTCATCGCCTGCTTTGCTGATGGCAAGCTCGGGCTCGTAGACGATATCGAAGGTCGGACCGATTTCGTTGCGCAGATCCAGCGGCGAGCGCAGGGACGCTCCTGCTTCTCGGCGCATGCTCATGTACACGCGCTGCGGCAAAGGAATCTGTCGCAACTCGCTCTGCACTGTCTTCACCCGTGCCTGGTATTGAGGCAGGTGGGTTTCGGCATACTTCATGGCATAGTCAAGGTGTCTCATCAACGCACGCCGAACGCGGTCTTCGCCGGGGAATGCATCCTGCCACTGCGCAGCCATCCAGCTTTCCACAACCGGCGAGCGGCGGTTCTGACGGTCTTCGATCATCCGGTACACGCGCAGCGCGGCAAGCTGGGCATCACCCTCGGTATCAGTGCCGTCGAGCACCCCTATCACGCCACTGGCCAGGGCCGGCAGAAAGCGTTGCGACAGCAGCGCCAGGTATGCCTCATCGACCTTGGGACCAATTGCACGCCCCTGATAAAGCCCCATGTCGGCAACCAGAGGCCAGGCGTCGCGGTAATCGCCATAGACGGCCACGGCGTCGCTGATCTGATTCAGCGGCTCCAGCAGATTGCGCCCTGTGGGATCCAGCTGACCATCAATGGCATGGGCGCTGAAGTCGCGGCTTCGCTCAAGGACGTTCAAAGCCTTGTCGAGATTGACCGCATAGTAGTGATACCAGCCTCCGATGATGACCATGCTGCCCAGCGACGCCACAGCGAAACGCAGGGCCAACGCATGCTTCTTCTGTGCGAGGACCCGAGGATTATCGCCGGCCAGACCAGACTCGGGATAGATGATGCGTTGGAAGAGATTCTGGGCAAAATAGACCAGCGCTCGCCCGCTGGGCTGGATGTGATTGACCGATTCATGCAGATCGTAGGACTGGGCAGCTGAAGCGGTGAAGGTGTTGTTGAGCACTCCCTGCTGGTAGACCGACGAAAAGAACACGCCGCGTGGCAAGGCAGGCGTCGCGAAGCGATCGCTGCCCATCACGTCCGCCAGGAAACCTAGCAGCACCGGCCTCAGCCCCGACAATTGCCTTACCAGGGAGTAGAGGGATTCACGCTGCACTGTTTCGCTGGTGTCCGCCATGGCATCGAAGACCTGGTCATTCAACCGCTCGAGAAAGGCGTCGTAACGTATGCCCAACTCCTCAAGCCAGGCGTCGTAGTCGCGTACAGAGTCCAGAGTAAAGGTGAAACCAAAGACATCTTCCCGTACCGACTTGGGGAGGCGCGCGAACAGCGCATCAAACCCCTCAAGCAGGTCAAACATGCTCAGGACGACGTACAGCGGTGGGCGCGTTCCCAGCTCACGACTGAGTTCAGTCAACCGGGCACGCAGCACCACGGCCAATGCCTTACGATCGCTAGGCTTCTGGTTCAAAAGCGTCACCAGACTGACCATCAACACGACGCCATTGAGCGGTCGGCGGCTGCGGTTGCGCCCTAACCAAGCCACGAAGTTGTCCCAAAGGCGCGCGTGAAGGTCTGCCGGCAGGCCTGCCGGGAGTCGCCGTGGCGAGACGCCATGGCCAACAGCTGCCGCGTCCTGGACGTCGACGTTTTGCACGTCCCCCCCATTGCGAGGTTGGCTGATGAGCTCCCCCGGCGGGTCGATCAGGACCGCCTGCTCCCCCATCCACCAATCGATGGTGTAGATCTGATCCGGATCCTCCCGTAAGCGCCGACTCCCCGCCTTCACCTCGCCGGTCAACGAGAAACTCTGGTTGGAACGATTGACGAAGCTGGTCTTGCCCGAGTTCTCCTGCCCCAACACCAAGTACCAGGGCATCTGGTACAGAGCGTTGCGTCCCTTGAGGTGGGACCGGAGCAGCGCCAAGCTTCGATCCAGGCCACGCTCCTGGGCTTCCACATAGCGCAGGCAGGGATCAACCCTTACCGTTTCATCATGCTGTCGCTCGGCTTCGAGTGCCTGGGTGCGTTGCCGAAGACGCAGCGCCCACGCAAGCAATGGCAGGACCAGCAGCACAAGTGTTGCAAGGGCCCGAGCGGTCACACTTGCAAGTGGCTCGCCCTCGCCCAGCGTTAATTGAGGGCCGAGCCACCAGATGGCACCCAGGGCCAGCCCCAAGAGCATCAACAGGGCTAGAGGCATACCGACTTTGAAGCAACGCAGCACGGGGCGGCCGTATCGTTGGAGGTTGGTCCGGATTTTCCACATGGCAGTGCTCCCTGTTCAATTCTTGGGTTCGACTACAACCGACGCGTGCCGCGTCAGGAGGTTGAAGAGCTCAGGCTCCCAGGCGCGTGCCGTGGCACCTTCCATGGCACTGTGCGCTCGGGCATACAATCCTTCGGCGAGCCATTCCAGCCCCCGGGAGGCCAGCAACTCGGCGGCGATGGCCATGACGTGACAGCCATGACGCAAATCGTTCTTGCGCTGCTTGAGAGACTCCAGGGACCGGAGCATCACTTCCACTCCACCGGAATCGAGCAGCGAGCGCAGCTCGTCGGCCAGAGCCGAGTACTCCAAGCCAGATGCCACGGCATCGGTTCCCGCGCCCTGCGCGGCACCGCTCAGCCAAGCCTGGGTATCTCCATCGACAAAGGGCCGGCCATCAGCGAACTCCAGCTTGGTCAACGCCGGCAGCCGAGTAACGAAGCGCTCGGTGGCTTGGCGAATGGCCTCGGCCACCCGTGGCATTTCCAACTGACCGGCGATGCGCGCCGAGAAAAAGCTGCCACGCAACCAGTACGGCGACGATGCCACACTGCGCTCCACCTGCTGGATCAGCGCCGGAGCGATGTTGCCGGCACTCACCGCCTCGCCATAGCTGTCGGCGACATCCGATGGGACAGCCATCAACTCGGTGCGGTTGGCCTTGCGAGCTGATGGCGCCTGTGTCAAATGCGCCCACAAAGCAAAGCGCCGCAACAAGTATCCAGTCGGGTCGTAGGGGTCTTGCCGATTGATGATTTCTGAAGCCGAGAGCAGCGAGCGACGGTTTTCCCGTTCATTACCGGGATGGTCCTGGAGGGGTACGAAAAAGGCATCCGTCAACACCTCGCTCTTGGCGGGCAGGTCAATGGTCTGCCTGGCCAGCTCCGGCGCACGTTTTGACTCGGCATGCTGCCTTAACTTTCCTTCAAGCCGACTCAATTCCGGCACATCGAATTCGGCCAGTTCCGCGCTTGCCTGAAGGCTATCGAGCGCCTGCTGGCCGGCCTGATAGAAGTCCTCGGCATAACCATCCAACGACGGTAAACCATCACCCAGCCGCTCCAGGCACTGGGATACCAGCCGGCGCTTGTTCAGATAGCCCGTCGCCCCGGGCTTGGGGTACCCAGATTCCCAGTAGCGAGCCACCATACCGGCCAGCACGCCGGCGGCCTCAGCCCAGCCGCGCCAGCTGCCCTGGCGCAATCGCGCCGTCATCAGGTGGCCTGCGATGCGAAAGTGCTTGCATTGGTTGCTCAAGAAACGCCGGGCACCTTCATCGACAAAACACCAATCGATGGTCCGCTCCTGCAGGCCACCCAGCTTGATCATCTCGCCATCGATACTCTGGAAGAGTTCATCCTCTGGATCGAAAGCGCCTGCTGGCTGTCTCGCATCCAGCGGGGCCAACAGGGCCTTGAGGTCGAGAGGGGAAAGTTGCTTCACCAGCGACATGCCTCCCGTTGCTGCACCATCTGGTCGGCCAACAAACTGGCGTCAAAGCGCAAGCCGTCGATGGGGCCATGGTCGCTCTCGACCTGCAATAGCTGGCCTGGACGGGTCAGATGACGCAACTGATCGATGGCAACCAGGCCGCGACCGGCGTCGGTTACCGTGCCGTCCTCCAGCACCTGCCATGGCCGGGCAGCAGTGATTGGCCTGCCATCCAACAGAAATCTGATGCTAACGCGGTTCACGGGCAAAGGCTCCGGTGTCAGCAGCTGCAGCCGCGAGATGTTCGACAGGCAACTGATCGCCAGATACGGACGAGGCGAAGCCCCACCCAGTGCCGGCGAGGAGATCACTACCTTCTCCTGTCCTGGCAGAACATCTGTGCTGCGGCTGATGAGCGAAGCCGTTTGTTCGTTGCGCCGAGCCGCCTCATTGGCACGGACCAGCACTACAATTTCGGGTGTTCTGTCGTCGGGTGCGACAACAGACGTGGCAACCGCAGAAGACGCGCGTGGAGGCGACGGTGGCGTTCCGGCTGCGGCGTCGAAGCAAGCGAGCCGCTCAAAGGAAGATACGATTTGGGTGCAGTATTGGCTGGCTGCGGTGGCTTCGTGGCCTGCGTCGCAGCCTGACAGCCCCAAGGCAGAGGCCATTGCCAGACTTTGTAATTTCATACGTGGAAACCTCCCGGGTTAGCTCAACGACGCCGAGAACGCGCCATCGGCCCAAGTAACAACCGCATGCTCGATCTTTTCCCCACGAGACAGGCAATGAAGGACAGCCAATGACAGCGGTGGGAGCAGTTCGCCATCGATGCTCGCATCGAGCATTCGCGCCCCGTTCACGTGCCGCGCACAGCGTGCCCGCAGCTCATCTCGCGCAGCCTCGACCACCACCAGGCTGGCGTCGTAGCGCTGGCGGAACTGGCACTGCAATCGCTCCAGGCGACAATCGATGATCTCGTTGAGGACCTCCTCATCCAGATAGCGATACGGCACGATCTGCATCCGTGCGAGCAATGCAGGCTTGAAGAAGCGCATAAGCCCCTTGCGCAAGGCATCGCTGTCCAGGTCAGAAAGAAGACTGTCCCCCTGGTCGTAGCCAAGGTTGGAGGTCAGGAAGAACAACACATTCCGGCAGTCGATCCGCCGGCCTTCTCCGTCTACCAACTCCCCCTTGTCGAAGGCCTGGTAGAAAACGTTCAATACTTCCGGATGGGCCTTTTCGACTTCATCGATCAGCACCACCGAATAAGGCTGCTTGCGAATAGCTTCGGTCAGCACCCCACCTTCGCCGTAGCCAACGTAGCCAGGCGGCGCACCCAGCAGGCGAGAAACGGTGAACCGCTCCTGGTACTCGGACATGTTGATGGTGGTGAGGAATTGTTCACCGCCAAAGAGTGCGTCAGCGACAGCCACAGCCGTCTCCGTCTTGCCCACGCCACTGGGGCCGACCAGAAGGAACACGCCCATCGGCGTTCCCGGACGACGAAGATCCGCCAACGCTGTAAGCAAGTGGCGGTAGACGATATGCAAAGCGCTGTCCTGACCCTTGACGCGGTTTCGCAGATTAGCCGGCAGGCTGTCCAGGCGGGCCATCTGGTCACTGCTGATGGTGGTGGCCGGTATCCCCGTCCAGTCAGCGATCACCTGGGCGATCTCTTCAGCCCCCACATCCGCATGCAGTAGAACTCCCGTACGCTGGAGTTCGCTCAACTGCCTGACCTTGTCCGTCAGTAGCTGCGATGCATCTTTGCCGTTGTCGCGGGTGCGTAGCTCAACGATTTTCTCGACCAGCGCCTTCTGCTGCTCCCAGGCATGACGCACTTTCTGGATTTTCTGCTCAACCTCATGCCGGGTGGTTACCAGCGAGTCCAGACGGCCTGGGTTGACGGCGCGCCCACAGCGACCGTCGCGGGCCAACTGAGCGGACTCGGCATCGATCTGATTGAGCTCATTCTCCAGAGCGTTCAAGCGCCGCGGCGACTCGACCAGCGCCGATGCCACCCGCGAACAGGCGGTATCGAGGACATCGATGGCCTTGTCTGGCAGCTTTCGTCCAGACAAGTAGCGGTCCGTCAGCACTGCGGCAGCCTGAAGCGCGTCGTCGCCGATGAACACGTTGTGAAAAGCTTCGTAGATGGGGCGCAGGCCGCGCAGGACATGCACAGCCTGGTCGGGCGTGGGCTCCTCCAACTTGAGCAACTGGAAGCGACGTGTGAGGGCAGGATCCTTTTCGAAATACTTCTTGTACTCGGACCAAGTCGTGGCGGCGATTGTGCGCAGCTCGCCGCGCGCCAGCGCCGGTTTGAGCAGATTGGCGGCGTCGCTTCCCCCAGCGGCATTGCCAGCGCCGATCAAGGTGTGGGCTTCGTCAATGAAGAGAATGATTGGACATGCCGACTCCTTCACCTCATCGATCACTGCCTTCAGGCGCTTCTCGAACTCCCCCTTCACCGAAGCCCCGGCCTGCAAGGCCCCGAGATCCAGCTCCCACAGTTCGACCAAGCGCAACGATTCGGGAACCCGCCCTTGAACGATGCGCAAAGCCAGTCCCTCGACCACTGCGCTCTTGCCGACACCGGCGTCGCCCACGACGATGGGATTGTTCTTTCGCCGTCGCGAAAGAATGTCGACCATCAGGTCGATCTCCACATCCCGACACAGAACAGGGTCGATCCGGCCACCACGCGCCTGATCGGTGAAGTTGTGGCAGTATTTGGCGAGTGCACTGTCGTGAATCGACGTGCCCATCGAACTGGCCAGTGCGGGCGCAACTCCCACAGCTTCCGCTGACCCTGATAGCAGCTCGCCGAAGCGCTTGCGCAGTGCCTCGCGATTGACTTCATCGAATAACTGAATGGCCGCCAAAGGCAAATAACGCGCTGGGTTGAGCAAGGTTGCCAGGAAAATTGCGCCGCTTCGGATATGGGGCTGCCCAAGCTCGACAGAGCTGAGCAGCCAGGCCTCCTGCAGCACCTCGATCAACAGCGGCGAGAAGCATGGGTATTGACTGTGGTTGCCGCCACGATCAGCGAATCCGGTGGACAAGGCTTGTCGAGATGCACCGACTTCAAGCCCGGCTGCGGCCAGCGTAATGCAGATATCGCTCGCAGGCTGATCAAGGAATGCCGTCAGCAGATGCGCAACGGTCACCTCCGCTGCGCGTTGTTCGATGCAGAGACTTCCAGCCTCCTCCACGGCACGCCTGCAGAAGGGATTAACACGCTCAAATAGCGCTGCCAAATCAACCGTGATCATTTATTGAAGCTCACTTCAAAGAGAAAGAGTTTCCCTGTTCCGGGCGACGCTAAGATTCGAGCCTGCCAATGCCGACAGTCAGGCGCTTATTTCTTCTGCACCTTTCGGAATTCACGAGCGCGCGGACAGCGATCCTGAAGAGGACCACTCTTGAATACCTGCCGTACATGGGAAACGTCTCAAGCAACTAAGGGAAAGTTCCTAACGGCATCCCCCCCAATCGATGCGATTAACTCAACGCTGCATTTGAGAAATTTCTTATTTCTTTGACGCCTGGACGCCAACTAGTCTCGCTCCTTGTTGTTAGCGTGCGCACATTTCACCGAGCAGCGGTTTCCTTCAGAGCGCTTCTTTGGATCTGTATCTGCGCCCTATCAACTTTGAACACCAACTCATCAACGTTTTCCGAAGGAGTGGCTCGTGGCAAACAAGAATGGAACAGTTGCCCCCAGAGAACGCATCAATATCACCTATGTTCCTGCGACGAACGGCCAACAAGAGGAAGTAGAACTCCCCTTGCGACTTCTGGTTACAGGTGACTTCCTGGGTCGTGAAGAAGAAGCGGCACTCGAAGACCGAATGCCGGTCCGCTTTGATAAAGACACCTTCAACAACGTCATGGCCGAACAGAATCTCGGCCTGAAGATGGACGTTCCCAACGTCCTTGCCGAAGGCGCCGACGACCTGCATGTAGACCTCGAATTCCGCGCTATCGAGGACTTCAGTCCAGACCTCCTCGCCCGCCAGATACCTGAACTGAACAAGCTACTGGAACTTCGCGAAGCACTCGTCGCCCTCAAGGGGCCGCTAGGCAACGTCCCCGCGTTTCGCAAGCAGTTGCAGGCCATGCTCGGCGACGAAAGCGCCCGCAGCAAACTGGCCGAGGAACTGGAAACAATCCTGGGCGAACACCCGCACTGACGCGCTGTGCTGTTGCATAACGTGATTCATGTGGCCACGGCCGTAGTCAGCGCCCACAGGCATGGCTGATCCACCGCCCCCGAGCAAGCCACCCTACGCAAGCTTCGGATGTGCCGCCTTGCTGCCACACGAACAGCCTCTTCACTTTCAGGTTTCAAAGGATATGACCATGACACAACCGCAATCCGCTGTTGTCGAGAAACAAGACGCCCAGCCGCAAGGGAGCCTGCTGGCCCAAATCCTCGCGCAAACGCGCATAAAACCCGACCAGGAAGGCTATGCCGTCGCCGAGAGAGGCGTCGCTGCATTCATCGCCGAGGCGCTGAAGTTTCCTGATCGCGAGCAACCGGTCAACAAGCAGTTGGTCGATCAGATGCTGGCTCAGATTGACGCCAAGCTCAGCAAGCAAATGGACGTTGTACTGCACAGACCGGAGCTCCAAGGGCTGGAAAGCAGTTGGCGCGCACTCAAACTTCTCGTCGACCGGACCGACTTTCGCGAAAACATCGTGATAGACATGCTGCATGTCACCAAGTCCGAATTGTTGGACGACTTCGACAGTGCTAGCGACGTCACTCGCAGCGGCCTGTACAAGCACGTGTACACCTCGGGTTTCGGCCAGTTCGGCGGCCAGCCGGTCGGATGCATTGTCAGCAACTACACCTTTGGCCCCAGCGCCCAGGACATCAAGCTGCTTGGCTATGTCGCCTCGGTAGGCGCGATGGCGCACGCGCCGTTCCTCGGTGCCGCTGGTCCTGAAATGCTCAACCTGGATTCCTTCCAGGACATTTCGAACCTCAAGGAAGTCAAAGACATTTTCGATGGCCCGCGCTTCACCAAGTGGCGCGGCCTTCGAGACTCCGAAGACGCCCGCTATCTCGGTCTGACCATGCCGCGATTCCTGCTGCGTCAGCCGTATGACCCCTTGGAAAACCCGGCGCGCAATTTCGACTACCGCGAGGCCATCGACGGCGACCACGACAACTACCTCTGGGGCAACACCTCGTTCGCGCTCGCCAGCCGCATCGTCGACAGCTTCGCGAAATATCGCTGGTGCCCGAACATCATCGGCCCACAGTCCGGCGGTAACGTTGATGACCTGCCAATCCACCTCTACGAATCGCTCGGCCAGCTGCAAGCCAAAATCCCCACCGAAGTGCTGATCTCCGACCGGCGAGAATTCGAACTGTCCAGCGAAGGCTTCATCCCGCTGACCATGCGCAAGGATAGCGATAACGCAGCCTTCTTCTCCGCCAACTCCGTGCAGCGTCCCAAGGTGTTCCAGAAGACACCCGAGGGCCAGGCGGCGCAGACCAACTACATGCTCGGCACGCAGCTGCCCTACATGATGATCATCAACCGGCTCGCGCACTACCTCAAGGTGCTCCAGCGCGAGCAGATCGGCAGTTGGAAGGAGCGCCAGGACCTTGAGCGCGAGCTCAATACCTGGATCCGCCAGTACGTAGCCGACCAGGAAAGCCCTTCTTCCGATGTGCGCTGCCGACGACCGTTGCGTGCGGCCAAGATCGAGGTTCAGGACGTTCAGGGCAAACCCGGGTGGTACCAGGTCTCGCTGTCGGTTCGTCCGCACTTCAAGTACATGGGCGCGAACTTCGAGCTTTCGCTCGTCGGGCGACTCGAGAAGGAGTGAGTCAGAGCCCATGCCGCGATCACCCGGACACGGAAGTTTTTTCGAACGGCTCACGCCAGACCTGCCATTGCGTTCGCGCACGCCGCAGTCTCTGGCAGGGGAGCGGATTCGAGCCATCAAGAACCATCTCGAGCAACTGCTCAACACACGTCGGGGCGGCTCGCAAAGCTGTCCGGAACTGGGGCTACCCGACATGAATGATGCTGCATCGGGGCAACTGGAATTGCGCAATCAGATCTGCCAGGAAATACGGGATTTGGTGGCGCGCTTCGAGCCCCGTGTCCGGGTCACCGACGTCAGTCCGCTCGCCTCCAACGAGCACCCGCAGGGCTTGTGCTTCCGGCTGCACTGCCAGGTTCCGCTCAAGGATGCCGCGGAGCATGTGGAGATAGACCTGCTGGTGCACCAGCGTCAACAACGGATTCAGGTGATGTGACCAATCGCCAAGGAGGCAAGATGCCACTGAAAAGCAAGTTCCGGGAAGAATTGGATTACCTGCGGCGGCTCGGAAGAGTGTTTGCGCGCAACAATCCTCAATTGGCGAGGTTCCTCGGTGAAGAAGCGACCGATCCGGACGTCGAGCGGCTGCTGGAAGGTTTTGCCTTCCTGACAGCCAAGCTGCGCCTGAAGATAGAGGATGACTTCCCGGAACTGACGCATCCGTTGCTGCAGTTGTTGTGGCCCAACTATCTTCGGCCGCTGCCCAGCACCACCATCATGCAGTTCGCGCCAGCGGACCGGGCCATAACCGTGCGTCACCGCATCGCGAAAGGGAGTCGCATTCAGTCGCGCAGGGTAGAAGACATTCGTTGCGAGTTCCGCACCTGCGCGGACGTCGACATCTACCCGCTGGAGATTCGCGAAGTCAGCGACGCGCATTCCCTGGAAAAATCGACGGTGCGAGTTGATCTATCCACGCTGAGCGACAGCCCACCCAGCACCTACGATTGCGACCGCCTGGACTTCTACCTGAGCGGTAGCGATTACACCGCCATGACGCTGTACTTGTGGCTATCCAGGTACCTGGCCGATGTTCGCCTGGAATGCGATGGCGTGGTCAAACAGATACCCGCCAGCCACCTCGTCTTCCCGGGGTTTTCCACGGAGGAAGCACTGCTTCCCTATCCGCAAAATGCCCTGGAAGGCTACCGCATCCTGCAAGAATACTTCCTGTTCCCACGCAGATACTTGTTCGTCGGCATCACCGGACTTCAATCCCTTTGGCCGAATCAGCGTACCGAACGAATTCGACTTGAATTCAATTTCACCCGTCCCATGCCCGGCGACGTGCGTGTGCATACCGGTGACCTGGCCCTGTACTGCGCACCTTCCATCAACCTCTTCGAGCACGAAGCGGAACCGGTGAGATTGACCGGCAAGACCGTCGACTATCGTCTTCGCCCGTCGGGCCAGCGGCCCGACGCCTACGAGATTTTTAGCACCGATCGCGTCGAAGGTTGGAAGAATGGTGCCCCTGGCCAGTCAGGCACCTGGCTTCGTACCTACCAGCCATTCGAATCGCTTCGCCACCAAATCGACTTCGAGCACGGCAACACCGTCCTCTACTACCGCACTCGCATTGCACCAGCCCTGGTGAACGCTGGCGTGGACCATAAGGTGTCCTTCGTACGCAGCGACGAGCAGCACTACATCGGACGCGAAGAGACCGTCTCCTTTTCCTTGACCTGCACAAACCGCGACCTGCCGCTGGCCTTGGCGGTGGGTGACATCTGCGTCCCCATGCCCGAGATTCCGAACTTCGTCTGCTGCCGCAACCTCATTGCACCAACACCATCGTATCGCCCGGTCCTGGACGGTGACCTGCAATGGACATTGATATCCAATCTGTCGCCGACCTACCTGTCCCTGGCATCGCCTGCTTCGTTGAAAGCAGTCATTCGTAGCTACGACTTCGCTGCCCATCATGACATCCAGCGTGCTCGGGCCACCCAGATGCGCCTGAATGGCCTGCTGGACGTGACCTGCACTCCCATCGACCGGATGTTCAAGGCGCTTCCCGTACGGGGACTGCGCACCATCGTCCAGCTCGACCAGGACGGATTTTCCTGCGAGGGCGACCTCTATCTCTTCGGCACGGTACTGAGCCACTTCCTGGCCGTGTTCAACAGCATCTCGTCATTCCATGCACTGGAAGCCATCAACGTCAAGAATCAGGAGCATTACAAATGGCCGCTACGCACCGGCACACAGCCTCTGATTTAAACGACCAGTTGCTCGACGAGGCCAGGAGTCACAACTTCTTCTGCCTGCTCGAGCGGCTGCACGACTTGCATGGCGACGACCTGGAGTCCGCCAATGCCTATGGTGCCGAACATCAGCGCATCCGCTTGAGCAACTACGCGGGCATGGGCTTTCCGACCTCGGATGTATCGGTGGCGCGCCGCTTCGATGAGGGCCTACCGCATCAGTATCTGGTTCAAGCAACCTTCTTTGGCATGCACGGTCCGGACTCCCCGCTTCCGTCGTATTACCTGGAGCGTCTCGCCTACGAGGCCAGTCAGGGTGACGGCATCCGACCGGCATTCTTCGACTTTTTCAACCACCGTCTGTTGACCCTGCTGCATCAGGCCTGGCGCAAGTACCGCTACTACATCCGCTTTCGTGCCGGTGCCACCGACCGGATGTCCCAACGTCTCTTTGCGCTTGTGGGACTCAAGGATGACGCCATTCGCGGCGCCACGCCTATCGCCTGGAGCCGGCTGCTCAGTTTTGCGGGCGCCGTTGTCCACCGCAGCCGTTCACCCACCATGGTGTCAGGCCTGATTGCGCACTGCTTCGATCTGCCGTCAGTGGCCATTCGCGACTTCGAGCTCCGCTATACAGACATCGCCCCAGTTGACCGCTCGAGTCTGGGCCAAAGCAACGGCCAGCTGAGCGAGAGCTTTCGCATCGGCGCAAGCGTAAGGACACGCCACTGCAAATTCACGGTGGTCATCACCGACCTTTCGGAGAAGCGACTTCGGGAATTTTTGCCACAGGGAGACAACTTCGCGCGACTACGCCTGTTGGTCACCTACCTGCTGCGCGACGGAACGCCTTGCGACCTTGAGTTGGGACTACGCGAAAACGAAGTCCTGCCCTTCAACCTCGGACAGGCCTCCGGCTCCCAATTGGGCTGGACCAGCTTCCTTGAGCAGCAGGAGCTGCGCAGGCCACCCCGAGTTCGTCTCACGGTGTGCTCATGACTACAGCCAACTCCGAATTGCGCCTCTCCCTGGTCGTAGAGAATCCTCAGGCGCTGCAACAAAGCAGCCAACCACGGCACAGCTTCCCTGTCGCTGGCGGCACCCTCGGGACCCACGGCGCGGACTGGGAACTTCACGACCGCAGCGGGCGCGTGCGCCCTCTCCACTGCGAGTTCCGCCATGAGGACGGCAGCTTCCTGATCATCGACCGTAGTGGCGAGACCCTCGTCAACGACCAGACACAGCCGCTGGGGCTCAATGCCAGCGCCAGGTTGCGCGACGGGGACAAACTGAGGGTGGGTCCATATCGGATCGGCGTTCATCTGGACAACGAACTTCATTCTCTGCCCGACCCTGGCCGATCGCTCGCTGAGCACGATCTCAGTGAATTCATTCATCTCCCCGCGAACGACCTCGATGCACTGCCGGACGAGGCGCCATATGACATCGCAAGCGAACACCGACAACTGCCGGGATGGGCCGAATTCCGGTCGTTGGCCGAACCTCTGTCACCCCAAGGGCTACTCGACCCGCTCGAAGCGCTCGATGCCGCGCACAACGTATCCATGCAGGCCGGCACCGGCTTTACCGAATCTGACCCGCATCACTACGGACACACCCTGCTGGCCGCTCAGGCGGACGTCAGCACCACCCCCTTCGAAGCCATCTACGGCTCGCCCACTCAGGCCTCAGGAGCTCGCCCCATGTTGGAACAGGAGATTCAAACCCCGGCTTCCCGAGAATGGCTACAACGCCAGCTCTCAAACAGCGCAGACCCTGCCAGTGTGGTCGAGCCCCTGGTGGAGGGCCTCGGAGCACCGGTCGGCACCGTTGATGGGACTGAAGCTTATGGGCTGTTGAACGAAGCGGGACGCACGCTCGGAGCGCTGATTCGTGGCCTGTCCGCTCTCAATATCCCCCAGCCTGGCGATGAGCAGCGAATCTCCCTGGCAGGCCGCACGTTGCAACCTATCGAAGACAACCCTCTGCGCCTGGGACAGGACTATCCGGAAACGGTTCGTGCGATGTTTTCTGCCGAGCGTAGTGCCGTCCACCTCTCCCCCTCGGCGGCGGTCGAGGAATCGCTGGAACAAATTCGCCGGCAGCAAGTTGCCATGCACAAAGCCATAACCGCCGGGCTCGGCGCGCTCTTGCAGGCGTTTTCGCCAGAGCAGCTGCAGCACCGATTCCAGCGTTACCGCAGCGCCCAGACGGGACAGCCGCTGGCAGACGATTGGGCCTGGCGCATGTACGGACACTATTACGGCGAGCTGACCTCGGGCCGCCAGCACGGCTTCGACAAGCTGTTCTGGGAGGTCTTCGAACCCGCATTCGACCAGGCCCTGCGCGCGGAGGCGCAATGAGACCAGCCATCGCGCTCATGCTCGCCGCGACCCTGCTTGCCGGCTGCAGCACTGTGGGCAACGTTTTCAAGAAGACAGGGCAGGTTCTCATGGACCCGTCCGTTCCGGTCGGAGCGCCGCAAGACCAGCCCTCGCAAATAGCCCTGAGCCTGTACGCCAGTGCGGACGTGAACCCCAACCCGGTGAGCAGCCCAGTCGTTGCGCCCACTGAAGTCAGCGAGCCGATGGACTTGAACGCCGCAATGGAGGACGCACCCGTATCCAACCTGGACTTGGGGCAGTACAACCGCGCAGCGAGCATTGTTCCGACGCCCAACGCGCGCGTGGCCGCCACCACCGCCACCCCGATTACCTTCCGTGTACTGCAGCTCAAGGACGACTCCATGCTGGAGAACGCGGCGCCTGAACTGCTGCAGGGCAATCCCAGGAATGCCCTGGGCAGCACCCTCGTCGCGTCGGACGACTACACGCTGGCTCCGGGTCAATTCAAGTTCATCGAATTCGCGCCCATTGACGAGAACACCCGATACATCGCCGTGGTCGCGCAATTTCACGACCCCAATGCCGAGCGCTGGCACGACGTATTCCGCGTCGAATCACGCGGACGCAAATACCCCCTCATGGTGATGCTGCAGACCACCCGTGTCGCCATTACCGATGAGCGTTTCCGACCGGCACAAGCCGACCTCTGCCCGGCCCCCCCTGCGAGTACCTATCAATGACCACCCGCAACCCAGTTGTCTGGAGTGAAGGCCTGTTCGTCAAGCCCCAACATTTTCAGCAGACCACCCGGTACCTGGAGCACTACATCAACACGCGCCATGGCAGCAGATACTGGTACGGTTTCTCCGAGTTGGAGCTGAACCAGGAATTCCTTGCTTTCGGCAAGATTGCCATTGTCCGGGCGCGAGGCATCATGCCCGACGGCTCACTATTCGACATCCCCAACGACCAACCACCGCCGCCCCCCTTGACCATCGCGGATGCGGGTTTGGCGAACCAGACGGTCTACCTCACCCTGCCACTGCGATCAGACGGCATCACCCAAGTGCGCTGGCCAGACACCTACGGCAACACCCGCTATGTCCTGCGCACGGAAGAAATGCTCGACACCCACAGTCACCAAAGCAGCCACGCGCCAATGGATCTGGCCGTCCCCAACCTGCAACTGGCACTGGAACGCGACGACCGAAGCGCCTTCACCGGTTTGGCCCTGGGCCGCATCCTTGACCTGCGGCCGGACGGCCACCTGCTGATGGATGCAGCGTTCTACATCACTGCCATGCACCTCGATGCCGTCCGCCCACTGGCGCATTTCATGGAGGAGATTTCCTCCCTCATGCAGGAGCGCGCCAAGAGCATTGCACAACGCATCGGCTCGCCAAGTCAGTCCGGAGTAGCGGACTTCAGCGACTTCAATTTGCTGCAGGCCCTCAATCGTTGGCAGCATCAGTTTCGGCACATGGCGCGAGACCCGGACGTCAGGCCCCTCGAAGCCTACCTGGCGTGCGGACAGGCCTGCGGAGAACTGGCCACCTGCATCGACCAGTCACGCCTTGCTCCTGAGTTTCCGGCCTACCAGCACGACAATCTCAAGGGCACTTTCTTGATGCTCGAGGAAACCTTGCGCCGCCTGTTAGGTACCGTGCTGCAGCCGCGCGCGGTTTCCGTGCCGTTAGTCAAACAGGGGCATGGCATCCTCACTGCGCCGGTGACGGACACCAGCTTGATGGACAGCGCCGACTTCATCCTCGCCGTCCGCGCCCGCATGCCGCTGGAGCAAATGCGGCAGCTGTTCCTGCAGCAAACCAAGGTGGCCTCCCAGCAATCGCTGCTGGAACTCATTCGCCTGCAACTTCCTGGCATACCGCTCAGCCCGCTCCCTGTGGCGCCGCGGCACTTGCCGTTCCACGCCGGCTTCACCTACTACCAGCTCGACCGCACCTCCAGCGCATGGCAGAAGCTGATGCCCCCGGGCACCAAGAGTTTCGGCTTGCACATCAGTGGCGAATTCCCAGAGCTGCAGTTGCAGTTCTGGGCCATCCGGAGCCAATGACATGACCCCTACCCTCCCTGTCGGAAGCGACCTTGGCGACCGCGGCTACAAGGCTGCGAGTGAGCCGGCTGCGATCGACGGCCAAATCGGCCTCCAGCCCAATCCGCCAAAGGATGACTTCCTGCGCACCGCGCCAACTGCAGCAGGCGCTGTTCGCCGAAATGATGCCGTCGGGTAAGCGCAAGGCGCCACGCGGCGCCGCCATCGTCCTCGACGATGCGCTCGGCCTCGTCCAGGAACTCAACGCCTGGCGCAACGCCAGCAGCGAGCCACTGGAAGCCTTCATGGCGCGGGAGGACGGCGAACAGCTCAGCAATCAGCGCAAGTTCACCATCGCCTTCGCCCTCGAAAACATCCGCCAGCTCGTGGAGGACGAAGCCGAGCAGTCCTACTACAAGGGCCAGGAAGGCATCGGCGTGCGCTACAGCGACCCCGAGTACCAGATGAGCAATCGGCATGCGGTCGCCCAGTCCTAC
>Ga0160431_100266_pt1 | contig 33163 bp, 35 predicted proteins | sample HID1971K_E0MG_FD_108212 | JGI IMG/M metagenome (GOLD analysis project Ga0160431, IMG submission 108212) | Enriched millipede-associated microbial communities from UW Madison campus, WI, USA - HID1971K_E0 MG | ecosystem: Host-associated > Arthropoda: Insects > Digestive system > Unclassified ...
GATGCCGAACTGGGCCAAGCTGCAGATCGCCGCGATCGACCTGCAGGCGCTCAGCTACTACTCCGCGCCCAAGGGCCCGAAGTACGCCTCGCTGGATGAGGTGCCCAAGGAACTGCTGGACACCTACGACAAGCTGGGCGTGCCGCTGCATGAGCGCGCCAAGCTGGCGGGCGTGGCGGTGGACGCGGTGTTCGACTCGGTCTCGGTCGGCACCACCTTCCGCAAGGAGCTGGCCGAAAAGGGCGTGATCTTCTGTTCCATGTCCGAAGCCATCAAGGAACACCCGGAACTGGTCAAGCAGTACCTGGGCAGCGTGGTGCCGGTGGGCGACAACTACTTCGCCGCGCTCAACTCGGCCGTGTTCTCCGATGGCAGCTTCGTGTTCATTCCCAAGGGCGTGCGCTGCCCCATGGAACTGAGCACCTACTTCCGCATCAACGCCGGCCACACCGGCCAGTTCGAGCGCACCCTGATCATCTGCGAGGACAAGGCGTACGTGTCCTACCTGGAAGGCTGCACCGCGCCGATGCGCGATGAGAACCAGCTGCACGCCGCGGTGGTCGAGCTGGTGGCGCTGGAAGATGCCGAGATCAAGTATTCGACCGTGCAGAACTGGTACCCGGGCGACGAGAATGGCGTGGGCGGCATCTACAACTTCGTCACCAAGCGTGCCGAATGCCGTGGCGCGCGCAGCAAGGTCACCTGGACCCAGGTCGAAACCGGTTCAGCGATCACCTGGAAGTACCCGTCCTGCGTGCTGCTGGGCGATGACTCCGTTGGCGAGTTCCACTCCGTGGCGCTGACCCACCACCGCCAGCAGGCCGACACCGGCACCAAGATGATCCACATCGGCAAGCGCACCAAGAGCAAGATCGTCAGCAAGGGCATCAGCGCCGGCCGTGGCCAGAACACCTATCGTGGCCTGGTCAAGGTGGACCGCAATGCCGATGGCGCGCGCAACTACACCCAGTGCGATTCGCTGCTGATCGGCAAGACCTCCGGCGCGCACACCTTCCCGTACATCGAGGTGAAGAACCCGAGCGCGACGGTGGAGCACGAAGCCACCACGTCGAAGATTTCCGATGACCAGATGTTCTATTGCCGCGCGCGTGGCATTGACCAGGAAAACGCGGTCTCGATGATCGTGGATGGCTTCTGCAAGCAGGTGTTCCGCGAGCTGCCGATGGAGTTCGCGGTGGAAGCCAAGAAGCTGTTGGAAGTCTCCCTTGAAGGTTCCGTGGGCTGACCGGTCGCGCCTTCGTTTGATTTTTTTGCCACGCATGGCGTGGCACTACTGGATTCGTATCATGCTGAAGATTGACAACCTCCACGCCCGCATCGGCGACAAGGAAATCCTCAAGGGCCTGTCGCTGGACGTGAAGCCGGGCCAGGTGCACGCCATCATGGGCCCCAACGGCGCGGGCAAGTCCACGCTGGGCAACGTGCTGGCCGGCCGCGAAGGCTATGACGTCAGCGAAGGCGGCGTGCAGTTCGAAGGCCGCGACCTGCTGGAGCTGGCGCCGGAAGAACGCGCCGCCGCCGGCCTGTTCCTGGCCTTCCAGTACCCGGTGGAAATCCCCGGCGTGAACAACACCTACTTCCTGCGCGCCGCGCTCAACGCCCAGCGCAAGGCGCGCGGCGAGGAAGAACTCGATTCCATGCAGTTCCTAAAGCTGGTGCGCCAGAAGCTGGCCGTGCTGCACCTGAAGGATGAGCTGCTGCACCGTGGCGTCAACGAAGGCTTCTCCGGTGGCGAGAAGAAGCGCAACGAGATCTTCCAGCTGGCCGTGCTCGAGCCGAAGCTGGCGATCCTGGACGAGACCGACAGCGGCCTGGACATCGACGCGCTCAAGAGCGTGGCCGACGGCGTCAATGCGCTGCGCTCGCCGGACCGTTCGTTCCTGGTCATCACCCACTACCAGCGCCTGCTCGATTACATCAAGCCGGACGTGGTGCACGTGCTGGCCGATGGCAAGATCGTGCAGAGCGGCGGCCCTGAACTGGCCCTGGAGCTGGAAGCCCATGGCTACCACTTCCTGAAGGACCGCGTGGTGCCGGAGGCAGCGGTCTGATGAGCGCCCTGCTCGATTCCCTCGCCGCCGGCTTCTGCGGCAGCGACGCCCGCCGCGCCGAGCTCGATGCCGCCCTGCAGGCTGGCCTGCCGGGTCCGCGCAGCGAAGCCTGGAAGTACACCTCGCTGCGCCAGCTCGAACGCCGTACGTTCCAGCCCGCGCCGCTGGCCGCGCCCGACATCGACCCTGCCCTGCTGGCCGACATTCCGTCGCCGCGGCTGGTGTTCGTCAACGGCCGCCCGTCCGCCGCGCACAGCGACGTGTCGGCGCTGCCGGCCGGCGTGCAGGTGCAGACCCTGTCCTCGGCGCTGGCCGCCGGCGAGGAAGCCCTGCGCTTCCTGGGCCGCCGCTTCGAGCGCAGCGAAGAAGTCTTCGCCCGCCTCAACGCCGCCCTCGCCGATGAAGGCGTGCTGGTGCGCGTGGACGACGGCGTGCAGGTTGAAGCCCCGCTGCAGCTGGTCTTCATCAGCGCCGCCGGTGGCAGCGACCTGGCCTGGCACCACCGCCACCTGATCGAACTGCGTGCCGGTGCCGCGCTCGGCGTGGTCGAGCATCACCTGGATGCCGGCGATGCCGCGCACCTGGGCAACACCCTGGTGCACGTACACCTGGCCCATGACGCGGCGCTCTCGCACGCCCGCGTGCAGGCCGATGGCAGCCGCGCCACCGCGCTGCTGCGCACCGATGCCGTGCTGGCCCGCAACGCGCAATACCGCCGCGTGGACCTGGAGCTGGGCGCCGCGCTCAGCCGCCACGAACTCAACGTGCGCCTGGAAGGCGACAACGCGCAGCTGACCGCCAACGGCGTGCTGCTGGGCAACGGCCGCCGCCATGTCGATACTCGCCTGGGCATCGAACACATCGCGCGCGATACCGCCTCGGAAATGGTGTGGCGTGGCGTGGCCGCCAACCGCAGCCGCGTGGTCTTCCACGGCGGCATCCACATCCGTGCCGGCGCCGATGGCACCGACGCCAACCTGTCCAACAAAAACCTGCTGCTCTCGGCCGACGCCGAAATCGATACCCAGCCCACGCTGGTGATCGACGCCGATGAGGTGAAGGCCGCACACGGCGCCACCGTCGGCCAGCTCGATGCCAACGCCCTGTTCTACCTGCGCTCGCGCGGCCTGCCGGCCCAGCAGGCGCAGCAGCTGCTCAGCGCCGCGTTCTGCCACGAGCCGCTGAACGTGCTCGACGCGCGCCTGACCGAACAGCTGCGCCGTCAGCTGGACCTCGCGCTGGCCAAGGCAGGCGTGGCATGAACCTCTCCACCCCGCGCCCGGTGGCCGACACGGCCGCCGCTCCCGACTGGGACCGCGTGCGCCTGGACTTCCCGCTGCTGATGCGGGAAGTGCACGGCAAGCCGCTGGTGTACTTCGACAACGCCAACACCGGCCAGAAGCCGGTGCAGGTGATCGGCGCGGTGGATGAGTTCTACCGCCGCTACAACGCCAACGTCAGCCGCGCCGTGCACGCGCTGGGCACCGAGGCCACCGACGCCTACGAAGGCGCACGCAGCAAGCTTGCGCGCTTCCTCAACGTGCGCGCCAGCGAACTCATCCTGTGCAGCGGCACCACCTTCGCCATCAACCTGGTGGCCTATTCGTGGGCCCTGCCGCGGCTGAAGGCCGGCGATGTCATCCTCGTCTCGCGCATGGAGCACCACGCCAACATCGTGCCGTGGCAGCTGGTGGCCCAGCGCACGGGCGCCACGATCCGCGTGGCCGAGATCACCCCGGAGGGTGCGCTGGACCTGGACGCCCTGCGCAAGGCCATGACCCCCGAGGTCAAGCTGCTGGCCGTGACCCACGTCTCCAACGTGCTGGGCACGGTCAACCCGGTGCGCGAGATCTGCCGGGAAGCGCGCAAGCGCGGCATCATCACCGTGGTGGACGGCTCGCAGGCCGTGCCGCACCGCAAGGTCGACATTGCCGCCATCGGCTGCGATTTCTACGCCATCACCGGCCACAAGATGTGCGGTCCTACCGGCACCGGCGCGCTGTGGGCGAAGCGCGAGCATCTCGATGCCATGCCGCCGTTCCTCGGTGGCGGCGAGATGATCAAGGAAGTGAGCTTCGAAGGCACCGTGTTCAACGACGCCCCGCACAAGTTCGAGGCCGGCACCCCCAACATCGCCGGCTTCATCGGCCTCGGCGTGGCGGTGGACTACCTCGAATCACTCGGTCTGGAACACGTGGAAGCGCGTGAAAGCGAGCTGCTGGCGCACTTCACCGAAGAACTGAACAAGATCGACGGCCTGCGTATCTTCGGCACCACCCCGGACAAGGCGGCAGTGGTTTCTTTCCTGATCGAAGGCGCGCATGCGCACGACCTGGCCACCCTGCTGGATCTGGAAGGCGTCGCCATCCGCTCCGGCCAGCATTGCGCGCACCCGCTGCTGCAGTACTACGGCGTCGCGGCCACCTGCCGCGCGTCTCTCGCGTTCTACAACACGCATGCGGAGATCGAGCGGTTCATTGCGGCGTTGAACAAGGTGCGCAAGCTGCTGGGCTGACGCCGGCCGCCTGCGCTGACAAGAAGACGCCGCTGACAACCGCGGCGTTTTGCATGGCGCGCACCTTTTACATCGAGCCGGTAGCGCACGACCGTTGGTCGTGCGCCACATACGTAACCTTCGGAGCTCCATGCCCTCCAAGCCGCGCGCATTCACCTTCATGATTGGCTGAGCGCCATTCAGCTGAGCTACGGACGGGCTGCAGATTCAACGAGTTCCTTGATCAATGAATCGACACCCAAAGAATCCGCAGCTCCATAGGCCACCGCACTACTGCCCTTGCCGCGCACGAACACCGTGAGAAAATAGCACTCACCGTCGTCCATCTCACCTCCCGTGTAATGCTTCGGCAAGTCAGCTGCGCCGGCATACAAGCTCATAAGATGCGGACCGAGCGGACTATTCTCCAGGTCACGCTCAGGCCCGAAACTACTCTTCATCAGAGTGCCATCCACACGAACGTAACCATAGCTCGGGAACCCAGCACTCCCGATCTCAAGGAGCACGGCACCGGAATTACGCGTGGATCGGTCGGGCAATTCCACCCGCTGCGCGCGGATTTCTTCCCAGTGTCGAATGCACCTCCTTAGTTCAGGAGCAATAGCGTTCGAAGATTGGGAATCGCTGACCACGCTTGCATAGTTGGCAACCTCTGTAGCTGATGCGCAACCCATCGAAAGGATTACCGCGAGGCAGGTTGCGAAAGCAGCAATAGAATTGAGAGCGAGCTTCGAATTCATGATTCAGCAACCCAGTTTTAAGGGGAGTGGCATTTCGCCGCGGATTTGATTTTCAGTACCCACAGCCTTGTGCTCGGATTTTCGGGTGATCGTACCGGATCGCAACTCCGTCAGCCCCTGCTCAATGACTCGATACGAGTGCGATCAAACCAATCAGAAGCAACGACGCACTACTGAGCACGACGAGCCGAAGCGTCAGTCGTTGCACCCCTGTCAGATCCGAACCATGTCGCGAGAAAGCAAGTAACCAAATCCCGCGCCAACATGCGAACCAGCCGTCAATGTGCTTGATGCCGACTTGCTCCAGCTTTTCTGGCTTGTACTTCTTAAGCCAGAACAGCAACTTGAGGGTGGCCATGGTGCTCACCCAGATTGTTACTGCAATAAGTGCAAGAAGTACCGGGTATCGATCAGACATCTCGTCAAGGGTCATCGGTCGGGCACCAAAGTTTCGTAGAACATAGAGTCACCAAATTGATGAAATGCCTGGGAGACCAAAAGGTGGTTCTCTGGGTCTGATTCCGCCGTGTGCACGCCCGAAATCGCATACAGCTTGCCCAGCAACTTAGTGAAGTCCGCCACGCAAAGCCTCCTTCATTGCTGGCGCCGTACTCCCGGCCTTCTCCAATGAGATTTCAATTCTGAGAATGGACATCCACTTCATTTGATGTCCTGCAGGTCCAGAATGACATCACCGAATGTCTCACGCTGCACTGGCACAGGAAGACGCAATGGACGGACTTCCAGGGGCGCATGAATCTCACCGAGAAGAAGATCATCGGTAGTGCCGTTCCTGGGCGTGATCCTGAAGGTTCCGGTCACTGACACCCAGGAATACGCAAACTGATCGAAGATCTGTTCTTGAACGTCAACGGGACCTCGCAGGCGCAGCGCCACTTCGTCGGTTGCGCCCGCATCGAACAGTTCTTTACTGGAAGACAGCACGAACAGCCCCCTGGAAACACCAAGATAGCCTTCAACCCGCACCACGTGGCCGTCGAACCGGCTCGAGTGCTCTGCAAGCCCGCGGAATGTCACCCGGCAAGCGATTTTCTCATCTGCAGCACACTGCGCCGGCTTCGGCACCGCATCCTCCGGAACAGCGCCACATGCCGCCAGAGCGGCGACTGTCAACAAAAGCGCGGCAACCATGCAGACAAGCTTCACTTGACGACCTCCTTTTCCTAGAACTGAAACCGTGCGCGCGTGCCGATGCCCAACGCGATGAGTGGCCCGGACAGGATGCGCGCAATGTCCACACCCAGTGCACGCAAGGGCTGTCCGGCCGCGCGTGCCACTCGCGAGTAGCCGAAGATTCGTTGTCCATCGTTATGACAGCGGCGCAAGCAGCCCATCAATATAGTCACCAAGACCAACCACATCGTCGAAACCACCGATGAAATCGTCGTCCATCATCTTCCTGACTTCCGCCACCCCGCCCAGCCTGTCCACCACGGATCGCATGAAGTCCAATTTTCCCAGGAACAGTGTCGTATCCTGATCCAGTCGAATGATCCATTGCTGGTCGAGAGAGAAGACATAGTGGTCGCGCAGGAAACTGTAATTCTCATCCCAGTACGTGCGAATGGATTCCATATCCGGCTTGATGTGGACGCCGCTCAACAGATCAGAGGCGTTCCTGTATCTGACTGCACCGAGTCCCGAAGGATACCCGGCAGCCTGGTTGTGCACCGCTATCCAGCATTCCCACACGCTATCCGGTGCCAGATCCTCATAGGAAGTTCGGTCAAAGGCCATTCCAGCCCAGCCCTGGATCGCGAAGGGCAGATCAGGGGGCATCGTCGGCAATACGATGGACTCGATGAAGTTCAGCCAAGCAGCCGTCGGGGATAGCCCAAGCGCATCCGGGAAATGATCAGCCATTCCGTCCAAGGTCATCGGTCGGGCTCCAGGTTAAGGTCTGGCGGCACCCCTGCTCCCTGGATCACCACGCTGAACTGTTCTTCGGCATTGTATCCATAGCAGTCCACGAGTATCACGACCTCGGCAGCATCAGAGTGGAACAAGGCCGAATCCCCGGTGAAGGCCGCAAGCGCCACCATGGAGGTAACGGTGAACCCGCTCACGGGCGCGAATCCGAGATAGTCCTTCTCATGAAAGCCAATCTCGCCCTCAAGGGGACCCAGCCTGCGCTCGACGCAGTGCATGACCCTGAGTGCTTCGGCCAGGACGACATAGGCACGAACGAGACCCGGGGTATCGCGAATATCCTGCGGCCACACAATGTCCCGGTCAAATGACCTGGTCCGGAAGTCCTCGATACGCAGGCTGCAGGAGGCCGCGTCATTGATAGCCTGGACCAGAGCAGCGCCGTGGCGTAGCCGCAGATGCGCACGCTCCCTCTCATCGGCCAGCAACATTCGCCGCTTACGCACCTCATCCCAGCTTCTGCTCTCCACGCGTAGCGTCCTTGGATGCGCTATCGTCATTTCCACCCCGCGCGTGATGCCTCCGGCACTTCCGGGGGATCACACATCTCCAGTGCCGACCGGCCAACGCTGCCCAGGCAGGGTCCCACGAGCGGGTGCGGGATGCAGGTCCCGGCACCCAGCATCTTCTCCTGCGCGCCTGTCACTACATAGTAGATCTCATAGCTGGACGGCTGGCCTACCGTGGCGTCCCTCTGGACGAAATCGACCAGATGTATCCGGCACGCGCGTCCGTGCAGGCGGGGAATCACCTCTGTGGCGAACGTTCGCTCAAACGCCCGTGCATAGCCTTGCGCGATCACGCGGCTTGGCTGATGGTTGGTGACGTACGGGCCCTCCGAGCGATCGCCACCGCATCCTGCCAGCAGCAACAGGCACAGAAGACCAGCCCAGCAGCGGAGCCTGCTCATGTCTTCCTGCACTCAGCCAATGCCAGCTCGACGATCTGCGCCGAGCAACGGGTGATGCTGCCTTCGCAAGTGCGCGCCTGAAGCAGCGCCTCGTTCGGCCCCTGTAGTGCATAGAACACGCGAGTGCGGTCTTTCTGCGATGCGGTCGGGACCAGGCTGCTCCCGATCAGATGGACACCGATGCTTCGCGAAGGATCGCCATGTTTTCCTCCAAGCTCACGCTCGATCTTCGACCAGTAATGCTGCGAAACTCCGCTGTGCGGATCCCTGGTAGATAAGGTGTAGGTGCACTGCGGGCGCTGGGCGCAGCCAGCACCCAGCAGCGTCGACAACAACAGCCCGACGACGCCGATACACCGCGCTATTCTCCCTTCCCGGTGTTGCGTTTTCAGACCCATCCTGCGCCCCGTCCCTTCCCCCGCCAGAGCATACGACGAAGCGGGTATGTAATAATGAGAACCCTTCTCATTAATGCCACTGGATGTCGTCGGTCGCCCCCAGTGCCGCGAGCACCCCACCGCTGCACGCTTACCTGCAGGGCCCACACCAGGGTGCTCCGGGCCGTGCGCGGGCACGCGCCTCGTTCACCGAACGCCATGCGCGCACGCTCGCTGGCAGCCTGACCGTGCTGGCCCACGCTGCCGTCATCGGGCTGCTGCTCTGGAGCCACGTTGCCAGCACGCCGGTGCTGCCGCCCCCGCCGGCCGACCGCACCCAATTGGTATTGCTGCCGCCGCGCGCGCCGGAAGTGCCGCTGGAAGACATCGTCGCACCCACCCCCAGCACGGCCGCCACGCTCCAGCAGCAAAAGCCGGAACCACCGCGCGACCTGCCCAGGACGCCGCCCCGCGAGACGGCCCACTGGGTGATTCCGCCACCGACCCCGCCGCAGCCCAAGCCGGATTCGCCGGCGCCGCTGCAGCAGCAGGCTTCAGTCGCCGCCTCGCCGCCCAGCCCACCGCTGCCGCCCGGCCCCAGCGAGACCACGCCCGGCCGCGACAGCTGGGAAGGCCGGGTCATGGCGCGGCTGGAACGCTTCCGTCGTTACCCCCACGCTGCGCGGGCGCGCCGCCATGAGGGCGTCGTGCAGGTGCGGGTGAGCCTGGCCCGCGATGGCCAGTTGCTTGCGCTGGCAGTGGAGCAGAGCTCGGGCTACACGATGCTGGACCAGGCCGCGCTGGATACCTTCCGCCGGGCCGCGCCGTTGCCGGCCGTGCCCGACGACCGGCCGGCACCGGTGGAACTGTCGTTTCCGGTGGAGTTCTTCATCCGCTGAGCGCCCGCGCAGGCGTGCTATTCGGTCAGCGCCGTGCGCATCTCGCGCTCGATCTGTTCGACCAGCAACAGGTTGCCATGCTCCGGCGCGCGCTCGTAGGCGCGTTTGGCCGCGTCCTGGGCTTCGGCCAGCAGACGGAAGCGCGCCTCGGCAGTCTCCGCCACGCGCGCGGAAGCGAAACGCGACGCCGCCTGGTAGTAGAGCTCCTGCACATCGCCCAGGTCGCGCGCGCGCTGCCGGCAGCGCGCGGCCGGCACGTCATTGCCGGGAGTGGCTTCGTAGTGCGCGATGAGCCGCTTGATCGCCACCAGGTCGTCATCCTTGGCGGCGGCGGTCACCACGGCCAACTGGCGGGGCGACAGGTAACGGTCGTCCGTCGGGGGCCCTTCGCCGCAGCCGGGCAGCGCCAACAGAAACACGCAGGACAGGAAAGTGGACTTCATAGCCGCACGATCCTGCCAGTGCCCGATCCACACGGCCAACGCACCGTTCCTATCAAAAAGCGGCATTACATAGGCAACGTCACTGCTACCCGCCACCGGCGCCCCGCTCTAGAATGACGGCATGAGCACTCTGACCTTCCGTGCGGCCACGCTGGCCGACATTCCCGCCCTGATCACCCTGGTCACCTCGGCCTACCGCGGCGACGCCAGCCGCGTCGGCTGGACCACCGAAGCGGACATGCTGGACGGCGCGCGCATTGACGCAACCGGCCTGCAAGCCGATATCGAGCGCCCGCGCAGCACCGTCCTGCTGGCCGAACGCGACGGCCAACTGCTGGCCTGCGCGCATGTGGCCGATGACCACGGCAAGGGTTACTTCGGCATGTTTTCGGTGGACCCGGCCCAGCAGGGCGGCGGCATCGGCAAGCAGGTGATGGACGCGGCCGAAGCCCACGCCGCGCGCGAATGGGGCGTGCAGGTGATGCAGATGACGGTGATCGACATCCGCGATGAGCTGATCGCCTTCTACGAGCGCCGTGGCTACCAGCGCACCGGCATCAAGAAGCCGTTCCCGTACGGGGACGAGCGCTTCGGCATCCCCAAGCGCGACGACCTGCGCTTCGAGATCCTGGAAAAGCCGCTGGCGGCCCACGCATGAGCGAGACCTGGACCTTCGTCTGCGCCACGGCCGAACTGCTGCCGGGCGAGATGAAGAGCACCTTCGACGAGGTCACCGGCACGCCGATCGTGGTGTTCAACCTGGACGGGGAGCTGTTCGCCCTGGAAGACCAGTGCACCCACGAGGAATTCGAGCTGTCTTCGGGCACGTTCGATACCGAGGAAGGCAGCATCGAGTGCGTGCTGCACAGTGCGCGTTTTGACGTGCGCGATGGCCGTGCCCTGTGCGCCCCGGCCTATACGGCGGTGCCGAAGTTCCCGGTAAAGCGCGAGTTTGACGGCGTCTGGACCCGCGACGACCGCGACTGAGTTTCCGCGAGCCGATAGAAAACTTGAATCGGCCCCTGGCCGGTTCTGTGATGCCCGCCGCACGGCGGTGGATGCGAATCATTATCGTTTCTGTTAATTTATCGGTATTCGCCTTCCCGGCCTGACCGACTACCGCCTCATGGCTGCCGCCAGTGATGCCACCGCCAACCGCTGCTCGACCCCATTGCTGCTGACCGCGGCGGTGCTGTTCTGCCTGCTGGCCGTCGTGGCTGGACTGGGCACTTCGCCGGGTTCGATGGATCGTGCGCGAACGGTGGCCGCGATGGCCGCCGGCGAATCGCTGCAGGTGTCCGGCATACCTGCACCAGACCGCGCCCCGGTCGCCGTCCACGCCTGCGCCGCGGCGGAAAAGGAAGCCGAGAACGGCCGCCCCGACCCTGCCGAACGTTCCACGTCGCTTCCGTCGTGCATGGCAGGCACGCGCACCGCAGCGTCACCCGCCGCGTGGGCCATGCCGGCCATCCGATCGCGCCCACTGCGTTCGCATCTGTCGCAGGCGCCGCCCGCGCGCGCCTGACCGCTGCTGCCCAGGCACCTCGCCACGCAGGGCGCCCAACGCCCCTGCACATCGCATCTCTTTCGCTCGACCGTCCATGCCCCTGCGTGCGCGCCCCACCCGTGCGCGCTCGATGGCATTCCTCTTCCCGTTTCCAGGTCCATCACCACCATGATCAAGAGCCGCAAGCATTCCTCCCCCGCCCGCAGTGCCGCCAGCCTGGCCACCGCCAGCCTCGTCACCGGCCTCAGCCTGGCCATGCTGCCGGTGGCCGCCCAGGCCGAGTCGGCCAGTGACTCCCCGCGCACGCTGGACCAGGTGCAGGTGCAGGCCGCCCGCGGCTTCAAGGTCGACAAGGTCGCCTCGCCCAAGTTCACCCAGTCCCTGCAGGACACCCCGCAGACCATCCAGATCATCAGCCGCGACCTGTTCACCCAACAGGGCGCCACCACGCTGACCGATGCGCTGCGCAACAGCCCGGGCGTGGGCACGTTCTATGTCGGCGAGAACGGCAACACCAACACCGGCGACAGCATCTTCATGCGTGGGTTCGATACCTCCAGCAGCATCTTCGTGGACGGCGTGCGCGATGTCGGCTCGATCTCGCGCGATGTGTTCAATACCGAGCAGGTGGAGGTGTCCAAGGGCCCGGCCGGCACCGACAACGGCCGCTCCGCGCCCACCGGTTCGATCAACATGGTGAGCAAGCAGGCCAACCTGCATGACGCGGTGAGCGGCACCGTGTCGGTCGGCAGCGACAACCAGCAGCGCGCGTCGGCCGACTGGAACCAGTCCCTCGGCGCCACCAGCGCGCTGCGCCTGAATGCCATGTGGCAGGACAGCGACCAGCCCGGCCGTGACCACGTGAACAACTCGCGCTGGGGCATAGCGCCGTCGCTGGCGTTCGGTCTGGGCACCAACACCCGCTATATCCTCAACCTGCTCTATGTGGACCAGCAGAACGTGCCCGACGGCGGCGTGCCGACCCTGGGCCTGCCCGGCTGGACCCCGCAGCCCACGCTGGAACCGCTGGCTGGGCATCCGGTGAACCCGGAGAACTTCTACGGCACCCGCGCCGACCATGACGACGTGACCGCGAAGATGGCCACCTTCCGCATCGAGCATGACTTCAACGACAGCGTGCGCCTGACCAACACTGCCCGCTGGGGCCGTACCGACCAGGACTACATGCTCACCGCCTTCATGGGCACCGGCACGCGCGGCGCCAACGGTGCGCCGACCGGCAACATCCGCTACACCGACCGCAACAACCTGGACACCTACACCATCGCGCGCAGCCTGCCGACCTTCAAGGACCAGCAGAACACCATCCTCACCGACCAGCTCAACCTGCGCGCGGACGTCAGCACCGGTGCCATCGTTCACAACCTGAGCACCGGCGTGGAGTTCACCCGCGAAGAGCTCAAGAGCTTCGGGCAGGCGGCCACCAACGGCACCACCTGGTCGCCGGCCAACCTGTACAACCCGGACTGGAACGCCACCGGCCTGACCTGGGCACACAACGGTGCCGACAGCCGTGGCAAGACCACCACCTCGTCGGTGTACCTGTTCGATACGCTGAACTTCACCGACAGCTTCCTGGTTACCGCCGGCCTGCGTGCGGACCATTACAAGACCGAGTACCAGAGCGCGGTGGTGTGCGGCGGGCGCGGCCCGGCGTGCGGCAGCAACCCGGTGGGCACGGTGATTCCCAATCCGTCGCTGGAGCATTCCGACACCCTGCTCAACTGGAAACTGGGCGCCGTGTACAAGGTCGGCGACATCGTCAGCCTGTACGGCAACTACGCGCTGTCCCAGCAGCCCCCGGGCGGCAGCAACTTCCAGCTGAGCAGCTCGGCCAGCAGCGCCGACAACCCCAGCCTGGACCCGCAGAAGGCCAAGACGCTTGAAGTGGGCACCAAGTGGGCCTTCCTCGACGATGCACTGGCCTTCAACGTCGCGCTGTTCAAGACCGAAGTCAGCAACGAGATCAACACCCAGGTGCTCGACGATGCCGGCAACCCGACCCAGACCGGCAAGAAGTCGGTGCAGGGCATCGAGGTGTCCACGGTGGGCCGCATCACCGACAACTGGTCGGTGTCGGCCGGCTACAGCCACCTGGATACCGAAGTGGAGGAAGGCGCCAACGTGGCCGCCGACGGCACCCGCAACCTGACCTACACCCCGGGCGCGACCTTCACCAGCTGGACCAGCTACACCTTCCCGTTCGGCCTGACCGTGGGCGGTGGCGTGCGTTACGCCGGCCGCATGCACCGCGGTACCGATGGCGCGGTGGGCACGCCGGCGTTCACCAAGTCGTACACGGTGTACGACGCAGTGGCCTCGTATGAAATCAACGAGCACCTGGTGCTGCGCTTGAACGCCTACAACCTGTTCGACAAGGACTATGTGGCCGCGATCAACAAGAGCGGCTACCGTTACACCCCGGGCGCCCCGCGCAGCGTGCTGTTCAGCGCGGACTTCCGCTTCTGATCCACCAAGGACCCTGCCATGCTCCTGCACGTTCCCGATGTCCTCACCGCCGACGAACTGGCCCACCTGCAGCGCGCGCTTGCCGCGGCAGACTGGGCCGACGGCCGCGAGACCGTGGGCGTGCAGGGCGCGCAGGTCAAGCGCAACCAGCAGTTGCCTGACGCCTCACCGCTGAAGGCCGAGCTGGGCAGGATCGTGCTGGCGGCGCTGGAACGGCACCCGCTGTTCTTCGCCGCCGCACTGCCGCTGCGCATCCTGCCGCCGCGTTTCAACCGCTACCAGGGCGGTGGGGAGTATGGCTTCCATGTGGATGGCGCGGTGATGATCACCGACAGCCAGGGCGTGCGCAGCCACCTGCGCTCGGACGTGTCATGCACGTTGTTCCTCAATGCGCCGGAGGACTACGAAGGGGGCGAACTGGTCATCAGTGATACCTACGGCGAGCATGAGGTGAAACTGCCGGCCGGCGACCTGGTGCTGTACCCGTCCAGCAGCCTGCACAAGGTCAACCCCGTCACGCAGGGAGCACGGCTGGCGTCGTTCTTCTGGGTACAGAGCATGGTCCGCGACGATGGCGCACGGCGGATGCTGCTGGAGATGGATGGCGCGATCGAGACGCTGCGCGTGACCGCCGGCGATCCGGGGGCGGTGCTGCAGTTGACCGGCGTGTATCACAACCTGTTGCGCCGCTGGAGCGAGACCTGACGCTGTAAATCATTCCCATTTGCGTTTGTTACATACCCTCTCTACAATCCCCGCCGCGCCAGACCTGCTGGCGTGCTCCGACAGGGATATCTCCTTGCGCCACCCCCACCGCCACCGCAGCTTTGCCCCCGCCATGCGCGGGCAGCGCCCGGCGTTGGCGACGGTGTTGGCGTGGCTGGCCCTGCTCTCGATGTTGCTGGGCACGCTGCCGCTGCTGGAACAGCGCCTGCCCGGCACCGCCGCGCTGGTGCTGCAGCAGCCCGCCGAAGAACGTCCCGGCGGCGAGAATCGCCTGCAGGAAGAAACCCCGGCCAAGCCACGCCGGATGGCCAGTGCGCGCCCGGCGGCCACGCCGCCGCGCCTGCCACCGCCGCCGCTGACCGAGTCGCTGGATGCCCTGATGGCCACCCTGGCCGAGCTGCCGCCGCAGATCGTCCCCACCATCGATTCCGCCCCGGCAACACCGCTGCCGGCGGCCCCCGGGTTGCGCGTCCAGCGCGGCCAGGCGCCCCCGCAGGGCTGATCCCGCCCGCGTCCGCGTCGCTGCACCTGCACGACCGCCGCCGGGCGCCACTGCTGCCTGCACTGCAGGCCCCCCTGACGATTTTTCGATTGCGCTGCGGCCGCCGGCCACGGCGTTCCCGCGTTCGCATCCTTTTCGAGGTACTTCCCATGGCCCAGCGCCATCGTCGTCGCACGTCCCTATCCCGCTGCTCGTTGAGCGTTGCCCTGCTGGGCGCGCTCAGCGCCCCCGCCTTCGCCGCCGGCGATGTCGCGGGCGACCTCAAGACCCTGGACCAGGTGGTGGTCACCGCCTCGGGCTTCGAACAGAAGATCGCCGACGCCCCGGCCAGCATCAGCGTGGTCAGCCGCGAGGAACTGGCCAAGCGCCCGTACACCAGCCTGGTGGACGCGCTGCGCGACGTGGAAGGCATCGACGTGGGCATGGAAACCACCGACAAGAACGGCCGCGCCACCATCTCCATGCGCGGCATGCCGTCCGAGTACACGCTGGTGCTGATCGACGGCCGCCGCCAGAGCAATGTGGGCCAGCTGTACCCGAACAACTTCGGCGGCGGCCAGTTCGCCTACCTGCCGCCGCTGGATGCGATCGAGCGCATCGAAGTGGTGCGCGGCCCGATGTCCACGCTGTACGGCTCCGATGCCATGGGCGGCGTCATCAACATCATCACCCGGCGCAACCAGGACAGCTGGCACGGCTCGGTGACCCAAGGGTTCACCGTGCAGCAGGACGACCAGTTCGGCGATGCACGCACCACCGACGTGTACCTCACCGGCCCGCTGGTGAAGGAACGATTGGACGTAGCCGTGCGCGGGAGTTACTACGATGCCAAGGCCTCCAACCCGGAATGGGAAGCACTGACCCTGCCCGACGGCACGCTGTGGGAACGCAGCATCGGCTTCGGCGGTGGTGGCAAGGCGGTGGCCAACACCAACTGGAACACCGGCGTGCGCCTGAGCTGGTCGATCAACGACGACCACGACCTGTCGCTGGACTACGACGTCTCGCGCCAGAAGTACGACAACAGCGAAGGCCAGACCGGCACGCTGGACAGCTTGGCCAGCCTGTGGCGAGTCGGCAATGCCACCATCCCCAACCCGAACGGCAACGGCACGGTCTCCCGCCGCGTGGTGCAACCGCGCGTGGGCTATACCGCCTACCAGCGCTATGAGCGCGACCAGCTGGCACTGACCCACCAGGGCCGTTATGCATTCGGTACCTGGCAGACCACGCTGACCCACACCAGGAGCAACAACCTGGGGCGTTCGCTGCCGCTGACCCTGGACGAACGGGCCGACCTGCAGACGCTGTGGAACGACGTGTGCCGCCGCACCGGCGCGGCCAACAACTGCGCCGCCGGCGCCCGTAACGGTCTCGCCGCGCTGAACCCCGCCGAGATGGCACGCCTGGAAGCATTCCTGCCACGCCCGCTGCGCACCATGGAGCTGGAAGGCTACGTGCTGGACACCATGCTGGACATGAGTTTCGACGCGCACAAGCTGACCTTGGGCGGCCAGTACACCGACACCGACATGATCGACGGCGTGTTCGGCATGGACGGCGCCGGCTACCGCGACAACGTCAAGCAGAAGCACCGCATGTGGTCGGTGTTCGCCGAGGACAACTGGGCACTCACCGACGCGCTCACCGCCACCTTGGGCGTGCGTTATGACGACCACAACATCTTCGGCAGCCACGTCAGCCCGCGTGCCTACCTGGTGTGGAACGCCAGCGATGCCTGGACCTTCAAGGGCGGCGTGAGCACCGGCTACAAGACCCCGCGCCCGGACCAGCTGTTCCCCGGCGTCACCGGCTTCGGCGGCCAGGGCGTGCTGCCGCTGGTGGGCTCGCCGAACCTGCAGCCCGAGACCAGCACCAACTATGAAATCGCCTCGTACTACGAGGGCGAGCGCTGGGGCTTCAACGTCACCGGCTTCCTCAACAAGTTCGACGACAAGATCGCCAGCGGCGGCACCTTCCCGAACTGCGAAGTGGCACCGGTCGGCGGCGGCTACTGCGTGGACGTGGGCCCGGGCTGGGCGGCGCTGGGCTACAGCACCTTCAGCCAGAGCGTGAACATCGATACTGCCGAGACACGTGGTATCGAGGCGGCAGCGCATGTGGACCTGCTGCAGAACCTGCAGCTGCGCGGCAACTACACGTATACGAAGTCCGAGCAGACCAGCGGCGCCGCGAACGGCCAACCGATCGCCGGCAATCCCGCCAAGCACATGGCCAATGCCAGCCTGAACTGGCAGGTCAGTGAGGCGGTGAGCCTGTCGTTGATCGGCGAAGGACGCTATGACCGGTACCGCGACACGCTGGTGAGCAACGTGGCCGGTGTGAGTTCGTCGCAGGTGCGGTATTACGACGATTACACGATCTTCCACCTGGGCGGCAGCTGGAACATCAACGAGTGGCTGACGGTGAATGCGCGGGTCAACAACCTGTTCGACAAGGACTTCGTTTCGCAGTCATGCGTGTTGATCAGCGACAGTGAGTACAACTGCGTGGATGATTACGCGACGAAGGACCAGCGTCGGAGTTACTGGATTTCGTTGAACGCGGCGTTCTGAAGTCCCGGCGCTGCGCGCCGCCGCCCGACCAACGGTCGGGCGCTACCGGCTCCCACGCACACCGGGCGCCCCAGGCACACCGCGCACACCGGGCACTCCACGCACACCGGGCACCCCAGGCACACCGGGCGCCCCGCGCACACCGGTAGGTGCCGACCGTTGGTCGGCACACGCCGCAGACCGGCATCGCGCGACCAATAATTGCGAACCATTCTCATCAATGGTGTAATTGGCTATTCGTCTTCCTGCCGTGACCGTGGCCACCAGCGCTCCCCCTTCCGCCGTGCACCAGCAACAGAGCCGTGGCTTCTGGCTGCGTACGCTGCACCAGTGGCACTGGATCAGCTCGGCGGTGTGCCTGATCGGCATGCTGCTGTTCGCCGCCACGGGAATCACGCTGAACCATGCGGCGAAGATCGAGGCCACCCCGCAGGTGGTGAACCGCCAGCTGGAACTGCCGGCCGAGCTGCTGGGCCAGCTCGGCGACCGCACCGACGGCAATGCCCCGGTGCCGCGCCCGGCCGTGCGCTGGCTGGACCGCGAACTGGGCATTTCCATCGGCCGTCGCCCGGCCGAATGGTCCGCCGAGGAAATCTATCTCTCCATGCCCAGCCCCGGCGGCGACGCCTGGTTGAGCATCGACCGCGAAAGCGGCGCGGTGGAATACGAAGCCACCTCGCGCGGCTGGGTGTCCTACTTCAACGACCTGCACAAGGGCCGCAATGCCGGCCCGGCCTGGGGCTGGTTCCTGGATGTGTTCGCCGTGGCCTGCCTGGTGTTCTGCATCACGGGCCTGTTCCTGCTGCACCTGCATGCCCGCCAGCGCCGCATGACCTGGCCGCTGGTCGGCCTGGGCCTGATGGTGCCGCTGCTGATCGCCCTGATCCTGATCCACTGACTTTCCTTCGCCCTTTCCCTTCCCGGAGCCGCACCCATGCGCGTCACCCTCACCATCGCCCTGAGCGGCCTGCTGGCCACCTCGCCGGCTTATGCCACCACCCTGGACATCAACGTCGAGGTGCCCAAGCTCAACGTGGCCGAGTACCAACGCCCGTATGTGGCGGTGTGGCTGGAAGGCGCCGACCAGAAGGTCGCCGCCAACCTGGCGGTCTGGTACCAGCAGACCGGCAACAGCGAAGGCCATGGCACCAAGTGGCTGCCCGACCTGCGCCAGTGGTGGCGCAAGAGCGGCCGCGAGCTGAAGGTGCCGGTGGACGGCGTGACCGGGCCGACCAAGCCGGCCGGCACCCACGCGCTGTCGTTCACCGACAGGCAGCCGGCGCTGAAGGCGCTGGCACCGGGCAACTACACGCTGGTGGTGGAAGCGGTGCGCGAAGTCGGCGGTCGCGAGCTGGTCAAGATTCCCTTCACCTGGCCGGCCACCGCGCCGCAGACCGGCAAGGCCCAAGGCAGCACCGAGCTGGGCCTGGTCACGCTGTCGTCCAAGCCCTGATGTTCCACTGCCCTCCCCGTCGAGGGCACCCTTAACCTGTACATGGAGTTGTTGATGAAGCGCTCGCTCGTCCTAGCCGCCGCCCTGGCCGCCGCCCTTCCGTTCTCCGCCCTGGCCCACAAGGCCTGGCTGCAGCCCTCGCAGACCGTGATCGCCGGTGACCATCCGTGGATCACCGTCGATGCGGCGGTGTCCAACGACCTGTTCTACTTCAACCACGTGCCGCTGCGTCTGGAAAGCCTGGTCATCACCGCACCGGACGGCAGCACCGTGCAGCCGCAGAACGCCTCCACCGGCAAGTTCCGCAGCGTGTTCGATGTCGAGCTGACCCAGCAGGGCACCTACCGCCTGGCCTCGGTCAACAACGGCCTGTCGGCCAGCTGGGAAGAAGACGGCAAGCCCAAGCGCTGGCGCGGCACCGTGGCGACCTTCGCCACCGAAGTGCCGAAGAAGGCCAAGAAGCTGCAGGTGAGCCAGTCGGTCAACCGCATCGAAACCTTCGTCACCAACGGCACCCCGAACAGCACCGCGCTGGCGCCGACGAAGTCGGGCATCGAGCTGGTCGCCGTGGGCCATCCCAACGACCTGGCCGCCGGCGAAGAAGCCAGGTTCCGCGTGCTGGTCGACGGCAAGCCGCGCGCCGGCCTGGCCTTCGAGATCACCCGTGGCGGCACGCGTTACCGCAACGCCCAGGAAGAGATCAAGGTCACCAGCGACAAGAAGGGCGAGTTCTCGGTCACCTGGCCCGAAGCCGGCATGTACTGGCTGGAAACCAGCAGCGAAGACAAGAAGACCACGCTCAAGCAGGCCAAGACCCGCCGCCTGAACTACGTCGCCACGCTGGAAGTGCTGCCGCTGTAATCATGTCCACCCTGCACGACATCGCCAGCCTCGGTGGCCACACCATGGGCACCACCTGGCAGGTCAAACTGACCACCACGCCCGGCCGCGATCTGCACCCGCTGCATGCGGGCATCCAGGCGCAGCTGGATGCGGTGGTCGCGCAGATGAGCACCTGGGAAGCGGCCAGCGACATCGCCGCGTTCAACCGCGCAGCGGCCGGCACGTCGCTGCCGCTGCCCGGCCTGTTCGCCGAGGTGATCGAGTGCGCGCTCGATATCGCCCGGCGCAGCGGAGGGGCGTTCGATCCCACGGTCGGCCCGCTGGTCGCGCTGTGGGGGTTCGGTGCGCACGCACACGCCCAACGCGTTCCCGATGCTGCCCGGCTGGCGGCCACGCAGGCACGCTGCGGTTGGCAGCGGCTGCACTGGCAGCATGGCCGCCTGCTGCAGCCGGGTGGACTGGAGCTGGATCTTTCGGCCATCGCCAAGGGCTTTGCAGTGGACCTGGTGAGCCGTTGGCTGCGCGGCCAGGGCATTGCGGCGGCACTGGTGGAAGTGGGCGGCGAGCTGCACGGCTATGGGCGCAAGCTCGATGGGCAGCCGTGGCGGGTCCTGGTCGAAGCAGGTCCCGAAGAAGAAGCAGAACTCGCGCATCCGCCGCGCGTGCTGGCGTTGGACGACCTGGCCGTTGCCACCTCCGGTGATCGCTGGCACCAGTTCGTCGAGGATGGCACGCACTACAGCCATACGCTGGATCCACGCGCGGGCGCGCCGGTCAGCCGCACGGCGGCCGCGGTGACCGTGGTCGCCCAGCACGCCATGCACGCCGATGGATGGGCCACCGCGTTGACGGTGATGGGCGCGCAGGAAGGGCTTGCGTTCGCCAATGCCAACGCGCTCGCCGCACGCTTCATCACCCGCACTGCGCAGGGCATCGAAGAACACTTGAGCACGGCGTTTACCGCGCTGCTCACCGAACAGGATGCCGCTGCATGAAAGGCAGCCCGTCGCGCGCGGTAGTGGGCAATGTGCTGGTGGTGGCCCTGCTGGCCGTACTGGCGTGGTTGCTGTTGCGCCTGCATCTGCGGGAAGACTGGTGGTTGGCCGCGCCACTGGCCTCGCACTGGCGTTGGGCAGCAGGCACCCTCACCGCCTACGCCGCGCTGTGTGCGCTGCTGTGGTGGCGCGGCCGAATCCGCGACGATGCTGGCAGCGCCGCCGGCGAAGCACCCACGCTGCTGGTCTGGGCGAGCCAGACCGGGTTCGCCCAGCAGCTGTGCGAGCGCAGCGACGAGGTCCTGCGCGCGGCCGGGGTGCCGGTGCGCGTGCGCGGCCTGCACCAGGTGGACGCCGCATTGCTGCAGCAGACCACCCGGGTGCTGCTGATCGCCAGCACCACCGGCGAAGGCGATCCACCCGACCACACCCTGCCCTTCCTGCGCCGCGTGATGCCGCAGGACATGGCACTGCCGCAGTTGCACTACGGCGTGCTGGCACTGGGCGACCGCAGCTACGGGCACTTCTGCGCGTTCGGCCACCAGCTCGATGCGTGGCTGCGCCAGCACGGCGCGCATCCGCTGTTCGACACGGTGGAAGTGGACAACGCCGACCCGGCCGCCCTGCGCCACTGGCAGCAGCTGCTGGGCCAGCTGGGCGGGAACGCCACCGAGCTGCCCGACTGGGCGCCGGCGCAGTACCAGCCCTGGCAGCTGCAGTCGCGCCGCCAGGAAAACCCCGGCACCCCGGGCGCGGCGACGTGGCGGGTGAGCCTGGTGCCGGCCGATGGCGTGCTGCCGGCGTGGCAGGCCGGTGATGTGGCGGAGATTGGTCCGCAGCACAGTCCGGTCGAGGTCGATGCCTGGCTGGCCACGCATGCCCGCGATGGCGCGGCGATGGTCGAGGGGCAGACGCTGCGCGATTGGCTGGCGCGCTCGCACCTGCCGGTGCTGCCCGATGCGGTACCGGCCGATGACACGGCACTGGTGGCCACGCTCAAGCCGTTGCCGCACCGCGAATACTCCATTGCCAGCATGCCGGGCGAAGGCCACGTGCTGCTGCTGTTGCGGCGGCTGCTGCGCCCGGATGGCACGCCGGGGCTGGGCAGCGGCTGGCTGTGCGATCACGCGGCGCTGGGTGGGCGCATCAACCTGCGCTTCCGCGGCAACCCGAATTTCCACGCACCCGCGCCGGACGCACCGCTGATCCTGATCGGCAACGGCACCGGCATTGCCGGGCTGCGCGCGCACCTTCGTGCACGCGTGGACCTTGGTGCCGGTCGCAACTGGCTGCTGTTCGGCGAGCGTACCGCCGCGCACGATTTCTACTTCAAGGAAGACCTGCAGCGCTGGCAGCGTGACGGCATGATCGCGCGGCTGGATACGGTGTTCAGCCGCGACGGCGGCGAGCACCGTTACGTGCAGGACCGCCTGCTCGCGCAGCTGGACACCCTGCGCCAGTGGGTCCGCGACGGCGCCACGATCCTGGTCTGCGGCAGCCTGCAGGGCATGGCCCCGGCAGTGGACGCGGTGATCGAACAGGCGCTGGGCCGCGAAGGAAAAGAATCCCTGATCGTCGCCGGCCGCTACCGCCGCGACGTTTATTGACCTCGCTGGTCCAGGCGGATGGCGAGCAGCTCACCGCCACCGCACAATGCGTAGCGCCTATGCGGCCCTGCCGCCAGCCACGCGGTGTCACCCTGCTGCAGCGGCGGCAGTTCCGGCTCGCCCTCGAACTCCGCCTGCCCCGCCAACAGGTGAATCGCCCACGCCGTGCCCGGCTCGGTGAAGAAGAACATGCTGCCCACCAGCGGGCGGTGCAGCAGTTCGGCATCGACCTGGTCACGCCGCCACATCAGGTTGAAATCATGGGTGAGCCCATCCACCAGCTCGCCATGGATCTCCGCTTCGCCGGCAAAGCGCAGGCGATCGTGGGGTGGCAGCAACGTATGCAGCGCGCCATCGGCAAAGCGCAGGCGCAGCCCTTCGCCGCGCAGCAGGACCAGTTCGCGGTCGATGCCGGGGAACGACGAGAACGCCGCATCCTGTTCGATCTCGGCAATCGACAAGCGTACCTGCCACTCTTCGCTGTCCGGCACGCGCAGGATTTCGCGGGTCCAGCCAAGACCATTCCGCCAGCGTTCGCGGCGGTATTCAAAGCTGGGTATTACGCGCGTGGCAGCGCTCAATGCGGTGGCGGTCGACATGCCGCCATTGTGCCTCAGCCGGGCTTGCCGCCGCAGTCTGCTTCCAGCAGCTGCGAGCGCGCCAGCCACTCCTTGTCCGGGTAGTAGGCGAACACCATCGCCCCACCGCGCAGGCTGTCGATCAGCGGCCGCGCCACGGTCAGGCGTACCGCCGGGCAGCCCAGGCTGCGGCCGAGCCGGCCCTGCAGCCGGGCGATGGTGGGGTTCACGTACGGCGCACCGTGGATGACGATGGCGCGGTCGCGCGCCTTGTCGTTGAAGCCCGGTTCCAGTCCCTCCAGGCGCAGCGAATAGCCATTGCCGCCCATGTAGGTTTCCTTGGCGGTGAACGCGCCCAGGCTGGACATGAAACTGCCATCGCGGTTGGAGAAGCGTTCGGTGGCGTTGCCGCCGCTATTGCGGCCATGCGCGACCCATTCCTCGAACAGCAGCTTCTGGTGGGCCAGGTCGAACACCCACATGCGCTGTTCGGTGGACGGGCGCGAGTAATCGATCACGCTCAAGCGGCCCGGATCCACGCCGAGCTCCGGCCGGCGCAGGGCGCAGGTCATCGCGTTGGCGGCCAACTGCAGCACCTTGCGGTCCGCATTGGGCGCCGCGCGCGCCAGCATGTCGGCCAGCTGGGCCGGCGGCAGCGTGCGGGGCGGAGGCGTGGTCGCCGCACGGGCGCTGCCTGCCGGCGCGGTCAGCGCCAGCCCGCACAGGGCAACGGTGGCAATCAGAACGGGAAAGGAACGCATCAACGCGGTACCGGCAGGGCCTCCCTACAAGGTGGCCCCGCCCGCGTCGGATTCCAAGACCGGCTGCAGGTTCTGTTCATCCGCCACCGGGCGAACCGCCGGCAGGCTGGTCACCAGCAGCGTGGTGCCCGGCACCAGCACCTTGTACAGCTGCGCGGCGAAGGACGGCGGCAGCGCCATGGGCAGGCTGGGCGTGGCCAGCAGGTCCGGGCTGGCATTGCCGGCGCTCTGCCCCAGCAGCGGGTAGGCGGTCCACTTGTGCAGCTTCCGGGTTGCATCCAATGGGCTGGCGGCATCCGAATAGCCGTCCTGCATCACAAACAGCGTGGTGCCCTCGAACGCCGGCAGCGCCTTGGCTTCCAGCCGCGATTCGCCGATCAGCACGCCGTCGCGCAGCACGTACAGGCGCTGGTCGTGAAGGCTGACCAGGATGCCCACCTGGCCCGACGGTGCGGCGCTGTCATTCCAGTACTGGTCCGGCGCACCGGTGGTTTCCAGCAGGGTCTTGCCCACGCTGTTCACCGGGGCCAGCACCGCCGGGTAGGCCAGCGTCATCGGCGCGCTCTTGGCGTCGGCCACCACCACGGTATCGCCACGCTTGGTTTCGCCGAACAGCTTCTGCGCGAAAGCCTGGGGCAGGCGCACGCAGCCGTGCGAGGCGGGATGCCCGGGCAGGTTGCCGCCGTGCAGCGCGATGCCGTCCCAGGTCAGCCGCTGCATGTAGGGCATGGGCGCGCTGTTGTAGAGGTTGGATTTGTGGTCCTTGTCCTTCTGCAGGATGGTGAACACCCCGGTCGGCGTTTCATGCCCGGCCTTGCCCGAGCTGATCGTGCTCAGGCCGATGGCAATGCCGTTGCGGTACACGTAGGCACGCTGCTCATCCAGGCTGACCACCAGCACGATCGGGCCGGCCGGCGAGATTTCCGGATGCCAGAGGAACTGGCCGGGCTTGAGATCGGTGGGGCTGGCAGGCTCGGGCGCCGACCACGCCGGGAGTGCCATGACGGCGATCAGCGAACCGGCGATGTGGGTCAACAGCGTGCGACGTGTGAGCATGTGGCCTTCCTTCGGGTGGGTCGAGGACACGCATGGCGTGTCGCTACGCATGATCACCGCAAACGTTGAACCCCGCCAAAGCCCCAAACAAAATTGCCCGGTCACACATCCCTGTGCGGACCGGGCAATCGTCACGTCCTTGTCGGCATCCCGCCTTCCCCCTGTGCGTCCTGCCCAGTGTGGGTGCCGGCCATGCTCCATGCACTCGGCCGTATGTTGTTCCGCCATCCCTCCCCTTCCCGGGTATGGATGCCACCGTCCTGGTGGATCCGCGCCAATCCCTCCGCGCTGCGTCCCTGCGTGCCCCGTCCCTGCGGCTGTCGAGGTGGCCGGCTCCTGCCTGGCTACCGTGACCGGCGTCATGCCGGTCGCGACCCATCCTGTTGTGTCAGCGCCTTGGTACGGGTGCCGGCACTGCCCTCCTGGGCGGTGCCACCGTGGGCGCCGTCATGGCCCCCACTGTCATCCGTCGTCGATTCCGTTCGACCGTTGCTGTCCCTATCCCTTTCACCCGTGCCAGGTCCTCGACCCGGAGGAAAGGTCCGTGTTGTCGCCGGTACGCCACGATCGCCTGGGCCTTTTGGGCCCCTACGTTCGTCAATCCCTGCTGCAGCGTCGACGCATCTGCCGTATTGATGTTGATGCGGTCGGCCGCCGAAGCGGTTCCGGTCAACAGCAGTGCCAGCGCAAGCGCCTTCCACGAAAACCAAGGCCCCACCGTGTAGCTCCCTGTGACGTCGGACCGACCGCTGCCGGCATCCCGTCGGAGCAGTCAGTGTCCCTCGCCACATACACACAGCCTATCGTCCACATCACCTTCACACAGCCAGCTAAATACCTGACGTGGTGTAGGGAAATCCCTACCCCCTGCTCAGGCGTAGAATGGCGGGATCAGCCACATGCATTCGGAGTACCAGATGGACAGCGCCAAGCTCGGCCAATTCGTCAGTGAAAAGTGGGACAGCGAGATCGTTCCGCAATTGGTCGAATACATCCGCATTCCCAACAAATCGCCGATGTTCGACGCCAATTGGGTCGAGAACGGCTACATGGAGCAGGCCGTCACCCTGATGGAAACCTGGGCCAAGGCGCAGAAGCTGCCGGGCCTGAAGGTTGAAGTGGTGCGCCTGGAAGGCCGCACGCCGCTGCTGCTGCTGGAAATTCCCGCCACCGGCGCCGAAACCGGCGACGACACCGTGCTGCTGTACGGCCACCTGGACAAGCAGCCGGAAATGACCGGCTGGGACGACGACCTCGGCCCGTGGGTGCCGGTGCTGCGCGGCGACAAGCTGTACGGCCGCGGCGGCGCCGATGACGGCTACGCCATCTTCGGCTCGCTGGCCGCGGTGCTGGCGCTGCAGGAACAGAACCTGCCGCACGCCCGCTGCGTGGTGCTGATCGAAGCCTGTGAGGAATCGGGCAGCTACGACCTGCCGGCTTACGTGGACCACCTGGCCGACCGCATCGGCAAGCCGTCGCTGGTGGTGTGCCTGGATTCGGGCTGCGCCAACTATGACCAGCTGTGGTGCACCACCTCGCTGCGCGGCCTGACCGGCGGCAACTTCTCGGTGAAGGTGCTCAACGAGGGCGTGCATTCGGGCGATGCCTCCGGCGTGGTGCCGTCCAGCTTCCGCCTGCTGCGCCAGCTGCTGTCGCGCATCGAAGACGAAAAGACCGGCCGCATCCTGCTCGACGGCATGCACGTGGAGATTCCGGAAGAGCGCCAGGCCCAGGCCAAGCGCGCTGCCGAGGTGGTGGATACCGAGATCTTCGAGAAATTCCCGATGGTCGACGGCCTCAAGCCGATGAACGACGACCTCACCGAACTGGTGCTCAACCGCACCTGGCGCCCGGCGCTGTCGGTGACCGGCGTGGACGGCATGCCGCCGTTGGCCTCGGCCGGCAACGTGCTGCGCCCGCATACCGCGGTGAAGCTGTCGCTGCGCCTGCCGCCGACCGCCGACGGCAAGGCCTGTGGCGAACTGCTGAAGGAAGCCCTGCTGCGCGACCCGCCGAACGGCGCGGAAGTGAAGCTGGACCTGGAAAAGGCCTCCTCGGGCTGGAACGCTCCGGCAATGGCGCCGTGGCTGACCCAGGCGATCGACGAGGCCAGCCAGACCTTCTTCGGCAAGCCGGCGATGTACATGGGCGAAGGCGGCTCGATTCCGTTCATGGGCATGCTGGGCGAGAAGTTCCCCGGCGCGCAGTTCATGATCACCGGCGTGCTCGGCCCGCATTCCAACGCGCACGGCCCGAACGAGTTCCTGCACATCCCGATGGGCAAGCGCGTCACCTCGTGCGTGTCCAAGGTGATCAGCGAGCACTACGCGGCCAGCCTGCGCGGTGAAACCAGCGGTTCGCCGGTGGCCGCCGACAGCGGCACCCGCCACGGCGGCCACGGCTGCTGCTGATAGCGACGATGACGGACGCAGCCTGCCCTTGGTAGGCTGCGTCAATCTTCTGCGGGAAACAGCGCAATGAATGGTCTGTTCGGCAGCACCAGCTGGCTCTACATCATCCTGGTCGGCTTCGTGGTCGGCCTGCTCGGGCGCTTCGTGATGCCCGGCAACAACCGCATGGGCTGCCTGCTGACCATCGTGCTGGGCATCGTCGGCGCACTGGTGGCCGGCTGGTTCGGCCAGTACATGGGCTGGTATGCGCGCGGCGAACCGGCCGGCTTCATCGGCGCGATCCTGGGCGCCATCGCGGTACTGGCCCTGCTCCGTCTGTTCAGCAGCAAGCGCTGAACGCACTTCTCCCTCATCTTCCCGAGCGCCGCAGGGCGCCGCTTCGACGTACCTGTCCATGAACGATCCTGCTTCCGACCCGCTGCGCGCCGAGCTTCGCCGGCAGTGGACCTGCGCCGCGCTGGGCGACCCCGACCTGCATCTGGACCGCGCGTCAGTGGACGCCGGCTTCCGCAGCTACTGGCGTGCCACCAGCGTGCACGGCAGCCACGTCGTAATGGATTCGCCGCCAGGGCTGGAGGATGTACGCCCGTGGCTGCGCATGCATGACCTGCTGGAACCCAACGGCGTGCGCGTACCGCGCGTGCTGGCCCGCGACGAGGAACAGGGCTTCCTGCTGCTGGAAGATCTCGGCGGCCCGACCCTGGCCCGGCACATCGATGACGCCAACGCCGACGCATGGTTCGATGCCGCCTTCGCGCAGCTGATTCGCCTGCAGCAGATTCCCGTTCCCGAGGGCATGGGGTCGTTCGGCGAGGCCCTGCTGCAGCGCGATGCCGGGCTGTTCGACGAATGGTTCCTGCAGCGCCACCTGGGCCTGCAACTGGACTGCGGTGAGCTTGAAACGCTGCAGTTGGCGCATCGCCGGCTGATGGACAACGCGCTGCAGCAGCCGCAGGTGCTGACCCACCGCGACTTCATGCCGCGCAACCTGATGCCGACCGAACCCGGCCCGGCCGTGCTGGATTTCCAGGACCTGGTACGTGGACCGATTGCCTACGACCCGGTGAGCCTGTTCAAGGATGCGTTCCTGAGCTGGCCGCTGGCGCGCGTGGATGCCTGGCTGGCGCGCTACCACGCGCAGGCGCTGGCGGCAGGCTTGCCGGTGCGGCCGTGGCCGCAGTTCCTGCGCGATGCCGACTGGATGGGCGTGCAGCGCCACCTGAAGATACTGGGCCTGTTCGTACGCCTGCGCGACCGCGACGGCAAGGGCCACTATTTCGCCGACGCGCCGCGTTTCATCCGCTACCTGGATGAAGTGCTGCCGCGCCATCCGGAACTGGCCGGGTTGAACACCCTGCTGCAGGAACGGATCAAGCCGGCGATGGCCGCGCTGGCATTGCCGGTGTCCAGCCGCGCATGAAGGCGATCATCTTCAGCGCCGGCAAGGGCGAGCGCATGCGCCCGCTCACGCTCACCACGCCCAAGCCGTTGCTGGTGGCAGGCGGCAAACCGCTGATCGTGTGGCACCTGGAGCGGTTGGCGGCGGCCGGTTTCAGCGAGGTGGTGATCAACACCTCGTGGCTGGGCGACCAGTTCGAACCCGCGCTGGGCAATGGGGATCGGTGGGGCCTGCGCCTGCACTTCATCGACGAAGGCGCGGTGCCGCTGGAGACCGGTGGCGGCATCCTCCATGCGCTGCCACTGCTGGGTGATGCGCCGTTCCTGGTGATCAACGGCGATGTCTGGACCGATGTGGATGTCGCTACGTTGCCTCGGCAACCGGAGGGCGATGCGCATCTGGTGCTGGTCGACAATCCGGTGCAGCACCCGCGCGGGGATTTCATCCTGCGCGCGGATGGCACGGTCAGTGATGAAGGCGACGCACCGCGGCTGACGTATGCGGGTGTGGGGGTATTTCGCCCATCGATTCTCGATGGATGGCGCAGCGTGATCGGCAACACCGAAGGCGCAGCTGCAACTCCGCCACAGTTTGGCCTGGCCCCGCTGATGCGCCACGCGATGGCAAGCAGCCGCGTAACCGGACAACACCATCAAGGAAGGTGGACCGACGTAGGCACACCAGAACGCCTGGCAGATCTGGACGCAACCCTGCGGTAGGGTTGGATTCCGATCAACCGCCGATACCGTCCATCGGTGCGACAGACGCATGACCACGGCCGAAGCCGCGCGTCATCACAGCCGGTGCGACCCTTCTTCCACCACCTGCCGCAGAAACGGCACGGTAATGCGACGCTGCGCGGCCAGCGACTCCCGGTCCAGCCAGTCCAGCAGGCTCACCAGGCTGCCCAGCTCGCGCCCGGTGCGGGTCAGCAGCCACTCGATGGCCGCCTCATCAATCGACAACCCCCGCCGCGCCGCACGCTCACGCAGCACGGCCGCGCGGCCTTCGTCATCCAGCGGCTGCAGTACCACGCGCACGCACTGCTGCAGGCGCGAGCGCAGGTCGGGCAGTACCAGGCCCAGCTGGTCCGGCGCATGCTGCGCGGTGTACATCAAGGTGATGCCCGCACTACGCGCGCGGTTATGGAAATCGAACAGCGCCACTTCGTCGTCGCGGTTGCCGGCCACCGCATCCAGCCCATCCAGCGCCACCAGGTCGCGGCCTTCCAGCGATTCCAGCGCAGCGCGGGTTCGCCCCACCACCGCCTTCAGCGGCAGGTAGGTCGGCTGGCGCCCGGCCTGTTCGGCCAGCGAGCACATCGCCAGCGCCTGGTGGGTCTTGCCGGTGCCGGCCGCCCCTTCCAGGTACACCCAGTGCGGGTCGTCGCCCACGGCAATGGCGCGCAGCTGCGCCAGCGCGCCATCTGGCGCGCCGATGAAGGTTTCCAGTCGCTCGTCCTGCGGGTAGCGCAGGGCAAGCGGCAGCTGCGGCACTACGCTCACTTCAGGTCCGGACCCTTCGGCGCATCGACGATCAGGGTCGGCTTGTCGATGTACGAATCAAGCACGATCGCGGTCTTCTCGCCGGCATACAGTTCGCTCTCGCGATAGCGCAGGTGCGCATAGCGCAGCAGCACGTTGCTGACCGCCGCCACCGGCAGCGCCAGCAGCATGCCCAGGAAGCCGAACAGCTGGCCACCGGCCATCACCGCGAAGATCACCGCCACCGGGTGCAGGCCGATCTTGTCGCCCACGATCCGCGGGGTGAGCACGTAGCTTTCCAGCAGCTGGCCCACGGTGAACACCACGCCGACCAGGATCAGCAGCTTCAGGTCGAAGCCCTGCGCCTGGACCAGCGCGGCCAGCACCGCCATGACGATGCCGGTGGTGGCGCCCAGGTACGGAATGAAGCTGATCAGGCCGGCGATCAGGCCGATCAGCAGGCCCAGCTTCAGGCCCACCAGCGACAGGCCGATGGCGTAGATCAGCCCCAGCGCGACCATCACCAGGAACTGGCCGCGGATGAACGCACCCAGCACGTCGTTGGATTCACGCGCCAGCTTGGTGATGGTGCCCACATGATTGCGCGGAATGGTCGAGGCCACCCGCTCGACCAGCTTGTCCCAGTCGCGCAGGAAATAGAACGCCAGGATCGGCAGCAGCAGGATGTTGACCACCCAGGTCACCATCGCAAAGCCGGAGCGCGAGACGTAGCCAAAGAAGGTCTTGGCGAAGCCGCCGGCCTGTTCCCAATGGCTGCGCACCCATTCGATCAGCCGGTCCGGTTCCAGCCACGGCATGATTTCCATGCCGGTCTTCTGCTCGAACCACGGAATGCCCTTCTCCATCAGCCACTGCTGGGCCTGCGGAATGGCCGCGATCAGGGTGGAAATCTGGCGTTCGATCATCGGCACCAGGATCAGCAGCGCGGCGGTGATCACCAGCACCATGGCCACGAACACCAGCACCACGCCGGTGTTGCGCGAGCGGCCGTTGGCCTCGATGCGGTCCACCAGCGGGTCGCCCAGCCAGGCCAGCGCCAGGGCAAGCACGAACGGGGTCAGGATCGGGGCCAGCAGCCACACCACCCAACCCACCGCGAGCGCGAACAGGATGTACTTGACGCGGCGCAGGAACTGCGCGATCTCGGCTTCCGGGGTAAGGATCATCGCAGGCGGTACTCATTGCTGGCGGGCGGCGGCGGGGTGCCCGGGGCCGCGTCTTCATCGATAGGCACGGGCAGCGGGGCCAGCGGCACGATCACGCCGTTCTCGCCCAGCATGCGGTTCAGCCCGGCCAGGCCGGCGGTCATCTCCAGCGACAGCTCCAGGCGGTTGCCCGAGGCGCGCAGCGGGGTGATGTTGCGCACCACCGGGTTCTCGCGCAGGCCGGCAGCCAGGCGCATGTAGTCCTCGGCGCTGTCCACCCCGGTCACGGCGATGGTGTAGGTGCCGGCCGCGCCGGTGGCCGCACCGGCCTTGGCGTAGCGCTTGACCAGCGCGTCAGCCGCGCCGTCGGCGCCGCTGGACATCGCGCGCCGGGCGTCGCTGTCCTTCACGGTCCACTTGTTCAGTTCCTTGCCGCCGTCCACGAACACCCAGTCCGCGACCCAACCACCGGTGCTGTCGCGGTAGAGCTTGCCCACCAGCTGCATCGGCGGGGCGTAGCGCGAGGAGGCACGGGCCACGGCCGCGGTGTCCTGGCGCCAGATCGAGCCGACCACGGCCTGCTCGGCGGCGCTGCCGGTGGGCAGGCCGAGCTTGAAGCCGCGCTCGATGGCCCGGTTCAGCAACGGGCGGGCCGCATTGGCCTGCTGCACCGTGACCAACCGCGGGCCGGAGCCGTCATCGATGGCCAGCCAGATCACCGGCTTGGGCCGCGGCTGCGGCCACAGCGGCAGGCCCAGCGCGGAAATCAGCCCGTCCACGTCGTCCTGGCGGAACCGGGCCACCAGCATGGTGCGGTAGCTGGGGGCGCCGCTGGCCGAGGTGCTCTGGTCCTGGCGGTAGTCATAGCTGGCCACGTAGTTCTTCGCATCGCGCAGGGCCTGCATCACGCCCGGGCGGGACAGCACGCTGCGGTCGCCCGACAGCTTGGTCAGCACGTTGCCCAGCGCGCGGGCCAGGGCCCCGTTGCGGTCGGACTCGCCTTGGCTGTTGACCGGCACTTCGGCCTCGTAGGCCCCGCTGGCCGTGGCCACGTCGCCTTCGGTACGCAGGCCGCTCTGGGCCATCGTGGCCACCGGCAGGCACAGCGCGAGGAACATCATTACAAAGAGGCTGCGGCGCATCAGGACTTCCATTGAGCGTATCCGGGGGGAATTGTTGCCCGAATAGGGCCTGCGCGCCAACGTGGCCTGTTAAAATCCCGCTTTCACCCCAGCGCAGCGCCGACGCCCGTGACCAATTCCCCGTCCAACCCCTCCCCCCTGACCTACCGCGACGCCGGCGTCGACATCGACGCGGGCAACGAACTGGTCGAGCGCATCAAACCGCTGGTGAAGCGCAGCTTCCGGCCCGAGGTGATGGGTGGCCTGGGCGGGTTCGGGGCGCTGTTCGACCTCTCCAGCAAGTACCGCGAGCCGGTGCTGGTGTCGGGTACGGATGGCGTTGGCACGAAGCTGAAGCTGGCACAACAGCTGGGCCGCCACGACACGATCGGCATCGACCTGGTCGCCATGTGCGTGAACGACGTGCTGGTGCAGGGCGCCGAGCCGCTGTTCTTCCTCGACTACTTCGCCTGCGGCAAGCTCGACGTCGACACCGCCGCGGCGGTGGTGGGCGGCATCGCGCGCGGCTGCGAGCTCTCGGGCTGCGCGCTGATCGGCGGCGAAACCGCCGAAATGCCCGGC